>Ga0208183_1000065_pt1 | contig 84542 bp, 135 predicted proteins | sample MalvirDeepMed_51_FD_184251 | JGI IMG/M metagenome (GOLD analysis project Ga0208183, IMG submission 184251) | Marine viral communities from the Global Malaspina Expedition - Malaspina viral metaG DeepMed_51 (SPAdes) (version 2) | ecosystem: Environmental > Aquatic > Marine > Oceanic | place... | reverse complement strand
CCTGTCTCATACCTTTCATGGGTAGGAAAGGTTAAGATATTCAAAGGCTCGTTATCAAGCCTTGTAGCGGATCTGGTTATAGATGATACTGGACTAATTGACATCTTCTAAGATTGACCTTACTAGGTTACCTATGTTCCTGTGAGAGAAATTTTCTACAGATGATATACCACGCTGTCTCATGTTGTGATATTTCTGATCGTCAGCCTTCCATAAATTATAAACACGTCTCATTGCTTTTTGCAAGGAGGCGGGATCTATAGATTTCCAATTTTCTCCTGCTGTATACAGATCATTGAAAGTATCGACCATGCCGAACACCGGCTCGTATCTCCCCTTAACCAAAATACCTCCACCGCCGTCGAGAAAATCTGTCATCCCACCAACGTCTGTGCAAATAGGAGTATTACCAAATCCCATAGCATCAAATGCTGGTATGCACCACGCTTCTCCATAGCTGGGCATAACAAAACAGTCACAAGATTGATGAAGGCTCATGACAATTTCTTCTTGTAGATAATCTGTTATAATTAGATCCTCTATATAATCATCTGTAGACGGATAAAGTTTTAATCCGGTTTTAACATTGAGACACATTTCACGAACTTGATTTCTGCAAACTTCTGGAGATGTTCCGTACTGATTAGTTTTAATCATAATTGATACGGGTTCTTCTGGAGAAAATTCAGTATGAAAAGCTCTAACGAGAGTTGATAAATTTTTACGACGAGTAAACTCTCCTATCGTATAGAATACGAAATTTTCTTCTGAGTTGGGAATATCTATTTTTTCGTATTCTTTTTTAAACTTAGCGACATCGCATGCATGAGGAATAACTTTTATCGGGATTGTAACACCACTTCCCTCTGAACATATTTTCATCTCATTGTTGATAACCCACGCCTCATCCATTTGGTTAATTCTTTCGGCCCAGATAGATCTTTTGAAGTTATCGGTTTCCGTAGCGTACAAAATTATGTTCTTTTTAAACCTCCCGTTATAATCTAACATATGAGGCAATACATGCTGAATACAGATGTCACAACCTCTATCGCTCTTTTTTTCTAACTCAAGAATCCTGCTAGGTGGCTCTACACGCCTGTCGTTAAGCTTGACAGGTCTTGGAACTACGTCTATGCCAGCAGCATCCATAGACAAAATGTAATCGATGGCAGCTTGTGCCCATCCGGTTCCGTCTCTATAGCATCCAATATATAGTACCTTCATCCTATCATCTCAATTCTTTTTTGCTCCCAAATATTTCTTCTGAGACAAAGATCTAGCATGCAATCGTAAGCGGTTTCTCTGTCGAATGGCTCAAATTGTGGTCGAGTAAACTGCATCGCGTCTTCGTTAAAATACATACCACCGGTTCCCTCCATATGAAACCCGTAATTTAGATCTCGTATCAATCTAGATTCCATATATGAATTCAAACGGTCTGGTTCACATAGAACGTTTACCATAAGCCACTTAACATACTCTTTAGGGCTGATATCAGTGGGGATTTCTCTGCTCGGAGAGTATACTCTAGGGGGTGACATCCACGTCTCCTCCTCGGGTTTAATTTCTACACTGTCAAAATAATCAGACCATATTTTTGCGGTAATGTCCCATTGATAATGTTTCAGAAACATTTCGTTGCAAATAACCCCTTTTTGATTAGCTTCTTCGCTTGTGAGATCAAAAAACTCCTTTATTTTTAATGCTGAATAATCATTGTCTGGAACGGCCCTGTTGCACCCTGTTTCTAATTCTTGATACAAGCCTTTGATTTTTAGCGGTTCCCCTTGTAGTTTTCTGATCACGCTAGACATTGCAGAATAATCTACAGACATTACTGGTACACCACAGGCAGCGGCTTCTACTTGAGGAAGACCAAATCCTTCGCTGTTTGCGTATTGAATATAAAGGTCAAACAGGTTCATAATTGAAGACAGGAACTCGTATGACACCCCTTTCTGCACGCTTGACAGCCCCGCCCTGCTGCTTCCGCAAATCGCGCATTGTGTTCTTGCGTCAGAAAAAAATGCTGGAAAGGCTCGCTTGCAGTCCATACATACGTATGTAAAAATTGTCTTGGACGATAGACCGTGTTGATTAATAAGCTTGGGAATATCCCATCCTACATCTGGATAGCTAGTATGACAATATAAATATACGTCATTTCTTCCCGACATATCTAGAAACTTTCTGAATGTTTCAAACAAATCGGGAAACAATTTTCTCCTCTGGTTTCGCATTACAGTCCCGATGATCTTAATATCCGGCTCGAATCCCATGGATATCCTGTGTTGATCTTTATCGGCAACCGGTTTATAGGCCGCATCTGCGGAGGGCGGCGCGGACCCAAGGCAATTAATTTTATTATTGCTTTCGTTTCTTAAGGTTTCGAATCCCCAGTCTGAATAGCTAAAAACTCCGTCAGCATTAGCATATGTAGCTAACCACTGTTCATTTTGTGGAAAAGCATCTACGGCTGGCATGACCACCCAATGAAAGAATTTTCTGAACGGTGACCTCTCTTGAAAATCCACCATCCAAAAGTCTCGTATATCAAATACTATATCAGGCTTGAAATCCAAAAGTACGCTTTCAAATCTCCACTCTCCAAATTGATTGGTCCCATTGCTATGGTATTCTTCAACCTGTGCTGGATTGTTTTGATCTGGAGCATTGGGATAGAATTTCCAAGGTATGGTATTTGCCCTAGGATCATCAGCCTCACCGTAGCTAGCAAATTCAGCCAATTCGTATTTCCCACTCTGGTAGAGGCGCTTCATGAGTTCCCTACCATAAGTAGCATAGCCAGTGTTCAGATAGGTGGCTTCACAGCAAAGTAAAATTTTCTTTTTTCTATCGCGCATAAGATCCTTTAATCGTACCGATTATATCTCTTATCTTGTCCTTGAGAGCAACGTTGGAACAACCGATTGCTTGAGATATTTCTTCATCGGGAATGTTTTGAATTTTTTTTGTGATGATAAACCTTTGTTCTTCTGTGAACAAGTCATTAATGGTTTCAAAACAGTCTGTTGGATCGGTAGCATACTTTTCAGAAAGGGTTGAAAGAAGATCACTGTTATAAATCACGTTAACCTTTTTGTCTCGTTTGAGTGATCGATTGACAAAGTTTATAAGCTCGTTTTTTATACATGTTGTAGCAAACGTGGAGAATTTGGATCGGTTTTCGTCGTATTTTCTTACCGCTTTCAATAATCCTATTAAACCCACTTGAATGTAATCTTCAAGAAGCTGTTTATCATTGCCAATAAATCTAAGAGCTTGAGAAACAGCTAACCCGTAATGCTTTAGTATTAACTGTTCCTCAAGCTCGGATTGAGATTGATATTTTTTGCTAGAGTTGTTCATTTACACAGTATTAAACTCCTCCTGAGTTACTTCTTCTTCTTGGGCGTCTCCAGTCTCTTTGTCGTCGCTATGATAATTGAACAGTTTAAATTCCTTCACTCTGAACTTTACCTGATAGTTTTTTCGACCAGCCTTGTCTGTCCAGTTATTTGGTCTAGCAGAAGCGTGGACAAAAATTTCGTCCCCTTTTCGTGTATATTTAGCAATAGTAGTAGCCCCGGTATCCCAAGCTTCAAAATCAAAATAGCTCACATTTCTTTTTTTCTCTCCGGTTCTTTCCTTACGATATTCAGGAATCGCTAGTGTAAAAGTAACCAGATCCACATCATTTTTAGTCTTAATTAGATTTGGATCGGAAACGAGTCTTCCTAGAAAACGACAATCATTTGTGATGTTGTTCATTACGAGATCCTCCAATTTTTTACAAGTAACTACTTAAAAATACTACTTCGTAGGGGTTTTTGCACTAAATCTGCCGCACCCTCTCTATAACCAAGCTATCATTGTTTCTCTGTCCTTCTTTTTTAGACCTGTTTCCCGATAACAGGACGGTATTGCCCTCGTAGAGAAGGTTCTTATACTTTTCCAAATTTTCGGGGAAAATCACGACATTATCCAAGGGGCTACTGTGATCTTCTACCTCTAGAAAAGCCATGTCTTCTCCCTTCATCTTTCCCTTTTTAACTGTGTAGTTTCTAACCGCATTAATTGATACAGCTAAAGCTGCCGATTTCCTACCGCCGTTAACGAATTCCTTACATGTAGTATTGGCAGAGCTAGTATCACATGAGTCTACTCTAGAGTAGGTAATAGAAACCCCTAAATATTGCTGTTCTGTCTGGGCAACCCAGTCGGGAGTATCGTCTAGAGAATACGCGGGATTATCGAGATGCAAAGTGAGGTCTTTGACAATTTGGCTTCTAGCATCGTTAAAAGTGCCCCCACCCTCCTTCTTTTTGGGAGCAAGCATTTTCATTGCTTTAGTCAGGGTGTCCCATTTTTCATGTTGAGAAGATACCCAATCTCTTTCTTTGGCTGTTAATTTTTCCCATGTGTCAAACTCGTCCAGCATCTTATTCCTACTAATTTTAGTATGTCCAAACATTCCTACGGAAATCATAGCGACTACTGTTGAGGAATTAATTTTGTGTGACAGTTTAACCAGAAATTCGTACCACGTCCAACCTGAGATATTATCACACGCATCGTTTTCTTCGGACAGGGCTAATTTTAGCTTGTTAATTTGATTGTTTCCTATGGACTTTAAGTCCTTCAATCCGAAATGAATTTTTTGATTGATTATTTCGGTTTCTTCATTCAGTTTATCGATAGATGGGGGCTGAACATGAATTTCACTCATCTTAGCATCAGATACTAACTCTTTGACTTCTTGCTGTGGGTCTGGTTTATTTTTTGCGTGTTTGAGATAATTGGCGTAAAACTCTAGTGGATAATGCGCTTTAGCATAAGCAGACCAATAGCCACAAATAGCATAGGAAACAGCATGAGACTTATTAAAAGCATAGCGACTGGATTTTTCGATCCATCCAAATATCTCCTCCGCTGCTTCTCTAGAAACAATAGATTCATTAACTGCTCCCTCAATAAACCTTTTCTTAATCCGAGCCATTAGATCAGCCTGTTTTTTACCGATAGCTTTTCTCAGGTTGTCCGCTTCCTCCAGATTGAACCCCGCAATTTTCTGAGCAATTTCCATGGATTGTTCTTGATAAACAAGCACCCCCTGTGTGCTCTTCAAGATTGGCTCTAAAGATTCGTGAACATAGGTAGTTTCTTCCTGACCGTGTTTCCTATCAACATAGTGCTGGGTCATAGACTTACCATCGACGATAGCTTTTAAGCATCCCGGCCTAATGAGGGCTACCAAAGCAGCTAATTCTTCAATATTCTTCGGCCTGACCCGCTTGGCCCAAGATTTACCTAGGTTGCTCTCTAGTTGATATACGCCTTTAGTTCTACCAGCACAAATTAAATCCCATGTTTGCTGGTCGGTATAGTCTAAATCGTCAATATTAAAGTTCTTTTGATCCATCAGCAAAAGCCTTTTCAAATTGTACTTTGGATGCAAATTTACGTTGCATTTTTAAAAACCGAATCAATAAGTTAGCAGTGTCTTTTACGTCTTGTAATGCATCATGAGCATTATCTTTAGACATTCCAAAATAGTCCCTGAGAGAATCTAAACTTAAAGACCTGATATCCTTATTATTTTCAAGCCATCCCCACACCAACGGCATGACATCTATCTTATGAATCTTATTGAATAGAGTTTGTTGTCCTCGCTCTTTATCGTAAGGACCAAATTGTTCACACATCCTGTCCACAATAATCATATCAAATCCATTGATATTATAACCAGAAGCTATAGGCGCAAAATACGGCGTCTTTTTCCAATTATACTTGTTTACGAAGTTGCCAAACTTATTCCAAACCGTTTTGGGAGACGGAGCCTTGGCTAAAGCAGCCCTTGTTTTTCGAGTAATATCCAAAGCCTCGTCTTCTAGGGGATCGAAGCCTTTTTCTATTGCTTTCTCGTCGTCAAGAATAGGTCTCATTTCGCTATTAAAATAGCCGTTTGGCTGAATAGTTAGCTTTCTGCCATGGATCGCAACTGCTGCGATTTGTGTAGGCTGAGTTTTAGAGGGGTTGCGACTGCCAGTTTCAAAGTCAAATACTATAATATCGTGAAAATTAATGACTAGCTCCTTTATAACGCATTAGGTTTCGTCTAATTGACATGAACTTATCTATAGCAGTGTACAAATTGCTATACAAGTGACTGAACTTATTTTTAATATCGTCACAATGAACCTGATATTTAATTTTGCCAGTTTTTAACTCATAAAAATCGTTAATACAACATATAGACACACCTCTATAATCCACATGTCTCCCGTTATAGATCTCGTTTTCAATAAATTCTCTATATGTTGTTGACATTAGTTTCTTTCATTAACCTGTTTACTGATTCCCATGATTTTATCTAACAAAGAAACGCCGAGTACATCAAACTTAACATGCCCCATTGCTTCAAGATCGTTCATTTCCATACCGGCTATTTTTTCAGACCCCTTCTTGTTTCTGACCATGGGACAAACCTCACTGAGGTTATGTAGAGAAATGATCACACCTGCGGCATGTTTCCCTTGAGATTTAAAAGTTCCCTCGATTCGCATAGCCTGTTCAAAGAGTTTAGAATAGTCACCTTCCAATTCTCCTTGATCGTTGATTCTGCAATAATCCCGTAAAGAATCCGGTTGATTTATTAAGGTCCAGCGAATAACCGAAGGATTATCCATGTCTGCTAGTAGGTCTGAGATTTCATGTTCGTGTGGTAGGCTTTTGGTGATTGTGTTCATCTCATCAAACGAGCAAGCCTCATTCATTCTTAGCACTTCCTTCAGCGCGCTGCGCCCCTGTAATCTACCAAACGTAACCATCTGCCCGACCTTTTTAGGGTCGTACTTTTCTCTTATATAGTCAATTATTTCGTCTCGTTTTGTGGCAGGAACATCAATATCAATATCGGGAAGCGAGACGTGATCAGCGGTGTTTCTACCCACGTTATAAAATCGTTCAAATAATAATCCATGCTCTATTGGATCAACTTGGGTAATACCCATCAAGTAAGAAACTAAGCAGCCAGCAGCAGACCCTCTACCCGGACCCGGAAGCCAGTCTCGACGCCTAACCTCATCTACGATATCCTTAACGATCAAAAAATATCCTGAAAGGTTTGCATCGCTTATGACATCTAGCTCTTTAGTGACCCTATCCAGATAAACCTGCGTGTTTTCATCTGTTAATTTCCCTTTGTTCAACAAAGTGTCACGCCATCCATCTCGGCATAGCTGCTTCAAGTGATCCTCTTCTTTCGAGGAGTTTGGGCAAGCAAATTTAGGCAGGGTGGGGGCGTTTAATATGTTATATTCTTCGCACATATCAGAAACCATAACAGTGTTTTCCAGTTCTGCTTCTGTGTGTAACGCCTTCATTTCTTCTGGAGAAGGGATATGAAAATTGTTAGACTTCAAAAAACCAGAAAACCCCACGTCCTCGTTGTCAGCTATTTTTTTCTTAATCCCTCTTAGGGTTGTCTTCATTGCCGAACAGAGCAAAATCGTGTGGTCGGAAGCGTCAGCTTTGGTTGGATAGTGTGAGTCTGCTGTAGCTACCGTAGGTATGTGATATTTTTTGGCAACGTATCGTAACCCCTGTGCTACCAGCTTGGCTGCTGGGGAATTTTCTTCATCGATACACTGAATCTCGATAAGAAAGTTCTCTTTACCAAAGATATCCTTATACAAGTTTGCCTTATTAAGAACTTTTAATTCCCAGTCTGGATCAACATGTTCCTTAACCTCTGCTTCTGTAGAGGCTTTATATGCAGATTTATAATCTGAAAAGATGATATTGGCTAAATCACTGCCGAGATGTCCACTAAAAGCAATCAGGTTGCCATTCGTATATTCCCCAAGCGTCTCCAAGTCTAACCGGGGTTTAAAATAGAAAATATCCTCATCGTTACTTCTGGATGTTGCTTGAATTAAATTTAGCCACCCCTGATGATTCTTAGCCAAGACAACTAAGTGACTTAACTGTCTATTGCTTTTGTCTTGGATCTTGCAGGACTGTTGGCTTAGATAAAATTCACACCCTATGATCGGCTTGATACTTTTTTTCTGCATCGCTTGAGTGAAAGCAACAGCGCCAGAAATAGTCCCATGGTCTGTTATCGCACAGGCGTTATACCCAAATTCGGAGCAACAATTTGCAACCTGTGAGGGTTTGGAAAGACCGTCTAGAAGGCTATAATGCGTGTGCATATGTAAGGGAACCCAACTCATTTTTTCAATTTTCCTCCACCGCTTCCATAACTGGAAAGCTTGTTCAAATCACCGTATTCTAAAACAACTTTGCTAATGCCCTTTACTTTGACTTCATCCCTTATAAACTGACATAAACTTTTGCCCGTGTCTTTGTACTGCTCGCTAAATTTACAAAGCTTTTGACACTTCCAGTGTTTATTTTCATCAGACAGTAAGTTTGGCCTTTTTACATTTCGTATGTATTGAAATTTTTGTTTGAGTATGTTTTCAGCCTTGACGTAATCCTTATCTTCGAAACACATAGAAAACAAGCCACCAGCGTTGATATAAAAAATACTAACGCCAAAATCATATTCAGGGTACAAATTTTTAAGGGCGTAATAATACAGTAACAACTGTGTATCGCTCTGTAACGACTCCAGCGTTTTTTCTTCCCCCGTTGCCCAATTAATGCGTTTTCCAGTCTTGTAGTCAAGAATTTCATGGTATTTTTCGTCGTGCCTTACAATTAGGTCCACCGTTCCCTTGATGGATAGATATCCTTCAATCTTTTCTCCTCCGATATCATAACAATACTTAGCCCATGGCTTCTTAATTTCTATATCGAAATACTGCTCCGTAGCAAAAACATCTTGATTTCGAGGATCGAGGAGGCCGTCGTTATACTCCACGGCCTTGTTGACCCATTTGACACACTTTGTTAATTCAGGTTTTCCTAGCTTGACTTCCGGTTGATGTTTTGTATAATACTTGAACGCCTTGGTGGTAATTTTTTCTAAATCATCACAATCTTTAAGAGTAAGCCTCCCTAATTCGTCATCCGTAAAGCTTTTATTTCCCCTGTTAATACAGAGCTTCTTATCCCCTAAAACTTGCAAAGCTTTATGGACAACGGTTCCCATTAAAGCCTTTGGGTTTGTTTTGTCTTTAAACGACAAGTTGTACTCTAGGAAATACTTCTGTTCGCAGAAGTCCAGAGTCCCAAGGCTACTGCTTCGATGGTAACAAATTAACATTTATTTTTTCTAGCTCACTTTCTTCCAAGATATAGTTGAGCGGTCCATCTTTGCACAGCTTCCTCTTAGGTCTATTGACCACGTCTTCTCTTTTTGCGATGCCGATCACCCAAACATTGGAATAATCCCTTTTGTCAACATAGCACAAAACATAGTGGTCGATGTCTTTGTTTGGTCTGTAGGCGGGTACTCTTAGGTAGGGGTTTTTCCAGTACGTGGTAGTCTTTACCTCGATGTTCCCATAGGACTCTACTTTATTATCGACCCCTGCGTCCCCTCGGTCATGAAAAATAGTTTTATCTATTTCTACGCCGAAGAGATGGGCTACAGCGGCTTCTCCAATCGCGCCTACGATATGTACATCTTCTGAACTTCGATAACTGTTATTATAACTCTTTGAGCCAAATTTTTCTTTTTTCAGGTCTCTCTGTTTGGCGATATAAATAGCTTCTTCAAGCTTTTCTTTCGGTAGCTTGATTTGTACGCGATTATTCATTTTTCCATCCTAAAGCTTCTGAGGTGATAGGAAACTGTTCGATAAAAATGTTCTTGACGGCTTCTGCAATACCTCTGTGTTCCTTTTGTGTAGACTTATCGGTTCTGAGTTGTATGTAGTGAATCCAGCTACGTGTCGTACCATTCATATACATTCTAGTCTTAACGCTCATAGGAAGCAAGAACCTTGCACTTTCTTTTGCGATCCCCCTCTCCAGTGCTTCTTTATAAAAGTCACTAGTGGCGTCTTGAACCTTCTTGTGGGTATATTCAAACCACGTCTTGTCATCTTCTTCAAGGTCGTCCCAAGAGTTTTGACGATTCTTTGTGTCTTGTCTTCTAGGACAGATGTACTCAAATCCCTCCATCTCGGCGTATCGCTGACTAAATTCTTGGAAAGAAAAACTCCGGTGTCTAAGAATCTGGGCGGCTATGCCTCTGGTTGTATTTATTTCAACAGTCATGTTGGCCATCTCAAAAATAGACCAGTGACCGTGTTTAATACAAAACTTCAACAGCCCGGACACTTTTGGATTTTTTTGGTTTTTGGAGTTGCTGACTCTAGCGCAATACCCTATAACTTTTTCTGCTTCAGGAGTCGCCCATACCAGATTCACCTTGCCGTCCATATTTGTCCTCCAATCTTACAATGTCATCCTCTAGACATGTTCCAAACTGCATCTCAAAGACTACAATTTTTTCATCGCCGTTATTTATAAGCTGATGAGATTCATTCGTCTTAATGTGAAACGACATACCCGGTCTGACATACCAGTTTGAACTGTTAAGCCTTAGCATACCGTTTCCACTAAGGACATACCAAAATTCCTCTCTTTTGTGGTGGAGTTGATATGATAATTCCTCGCCGGGGTTAACTACTATACGTTTGAATACTACAGAATCAGTTCTATAATAGTCGGTATAACAACCCCAAGGTTTTTCTACGGTTTTCGTTTTAATCATATTAACCAGCCTTTACCTGTAACCATTCCCAGTTTTTTAAGATGTTAAGTATGGCGATGTTAGACTCGTGCATGTCTAAATTTTTGTTATCGATTATACAGTCAAACCCCTCATAATCGTTTGTTAGGGCGTTTTCGCTTACGTGAGGGTCGCTGTAAGGGCTTCTGGTTAGACGAACAACCTTGCCGCCAGCTTCTTTTATAGCCTCTACTTCGTTAGGGAATCTGCAATCTGGAACGATTGCCAATTCGGTTTGGCTCATTCTGATGCGTGAAATACACGAAGATGTCCAAATATCCGGCTTAATTTTTCTACAAACATCTGTGCCAAAACATTGTAGAAATTCTCTAGCTGTCATATTCTTCTTGGATCTAGATTTTCCGGGCATATTTTTCCACGGTATATCTGTTGAAGAATTCTTATCTTTATCTGTACCGAAGCATTGGCTTCTAGTAAGACCAAACAATTGCATGGATATTGATTTTAAGGGATCAGCGAAACTGAATGATCTAACACATGGCCAGATGTGACCCGCTGCGAATTCGCAAAAATCATCATCTTGCCTCTCTATGTCCATGATTCCCATGCCTTCAATTTCCTCGCCCTTTTCGTCAATGCCTTTTGTGTTTACAAGTAGATTTCCCTCTTCATCCATCATGAACTTTTCAACGATGTCATAAAAACGTAACTGATAGCCATGTAGAAAATTACTAGTAGTAGTTTTTCCGCTTTGCTTCGCGCCAGAGATTCCAAGTATTTTTTGTTCCATTTTAGATCATTCCCGTTAATTGTGGCTTAATTATTGTTTCTATTTCATCAACAGACATTTCACCTATATCCTCTTTGGAAAATTCAGGAAACACCAGATGAAATAACCTCTCGCATTTTTTGCCTACAGATTGTTTAGCCTTTGCTCCAGCGTCATCATTATCAGTCAGAACAACAACGTTAAAAGCCCCGGATGTTTCTAAAATTCTAGCCTGACCATCACTAAGGCTCGATCCAAACATTCCGACAGCGTTTCCGATGCCAGCTTCGTATAGCCGCCATACATCCCCTTGGCCTTCCACGAGAATAACGGTTTTGGTTTCTCGAATTTTATCTTTGGCGAGCCAATATCCATATAGATATAAACCAGAGTTGAAATTTTTAGAGTTTACCCACTTAAATCCATTACTGATTTCACTTTGTGTTCTACCTACGCAGCCGACCATATACTCATGATTGTCGTCATACACCGGGACAACTATTCTTCCATTCATTTGCTTTGAGGGATCATTGCAGATACCTACATCAAATTTATCCAGAGTATCTTCCGAATAACCTCTGTTCAAATAATATTTTACCGGTCTGGCTAAAGAATTTCTTACTGTTTTTCTGGATATTGCGTTGTCGGGAATATGTCGGTTTTTTAAGGGGTCTGACGGGGTAGTGACTTTCTCGACTTTGAAATCGTGACTTTCTTTTGCTAAATCCTCTATAGAGCTAGACACAAACTCTAAGGAAAAATTAACGGCTTTTTGAAACGAAACTTCCTTACCTTTTCTGGAGCTTAGCAAACCCCTTATCAAGCCTATGGGGGTATGCAGAAATTTTTCTTCACACCCGTGGGTCCAGCATCTCCAGCATCCAAAGTATTTGTCTTCCATTGTAATGGTAAACGCTTGTGGGTTATCTGCGCCTTCGTGTATAGGACACACGCAGGTTATTCTGTCATACTGACGGAAATATTCGACCCCGAAGAGGTCCAATAAATCCTCCATTCTCAATGCAACTTTATGTGACAAAACTGCGAGTTCTTCTTTTTTCATTAAAAGGGACTTTCTTCGTTATCAAAATCATCGACTTCAAATCCAGACTGCTGCTTTTGGTAATCGAATTTGATCTCATTTCTGGTGGGTTTTTCTATAATCTTCGCTGTCTCTCCAAGCATTGCGATATTGATATAATCATAATCGTCTAAACCAGCACCGTGCCGTGTAACAATAGGAACCAATTTTCTATTTCCGTTTTCCCCTTGGTCTTCTGCAATTTCCTCGTCGGATTTTTTCTTAAAAATACTAAAGCTGCTACATAGCCATACCAACCTGTCAGAGCCACTTACGACATCAGTAGATTCTTTAGTAATCCCATCCCGGTTTAACTGAACAAAGCTTAGACACGGGCAGTCGTACTGAACACAAAAATTGTGAAGTTGCGTAATGTGAAAACCTAAGACTTGATATTCCTTGAGGCTGTCACTAATTTGCCCGGAGTCCATAAGTTTAAGATAATCGTATATAATCATACAGTCTTTGATTCGGCCATTATCGTCATATCCGACATTTTTGAATAACCATCTTCGCATGACTGATAGGGTTTCTTCAAAAGGCTTCCCAGCAATGCTTATATAGTCGATGGGAATTTTATCAAATCTTTCTACAGCTTTATAGACCTTTTCTTTTTCACAAACACTTTCCGCAAATTTACCACTGGCTATATCATTAATATTCACACCACTAAAATTAGCAAGAACGCGATTGAAGTGATCTTCTTTCGACATTTCCGTATCTAGAACTAAAACGGGAACGTTTAATTTCTCGGATATATGTATAGCCACATTATCAGCAAACATACTTTTACCCACTTTGGGACGTGCAGCAATTAGGTCTACACACTTCCTTCTAAACCCACCGCCTATCGCCTCATCAAACCTAACAAAACCGCTAGTCAAGCCCAAAAAGGCCGAAGGATTCTCTTCTACATGAGAGATATATTCAGAGACTTCTTTTCCGAGAGTAATCGGTTTATCTTCTACCGATCCGTTTAGTGTTGCGGATAAAGCAAAAATAGGTGACTCAGCAATGTTAAGTATCTCATCTATGGATTCATCACCCGTAACATCAGAAACATCAGAAATGATTTGTTTTACTTTGCCTTTTATGTCTCTAGCTATTTCTAATTTTTTTAGCTTAACCGCGTGCTTCCTAACATTGTTTAAATCAATATCCGTTTTAAAGAGTGCTTTGATATCATCCAAAGCAACCTCTTCTTCTATAATAGAGTCTAGCCCTAAATCTTTAGCAACGCTAAGAAGAGAAGGTAGGTCCACGCTGGAACTACCTTCTAGAGCTTTTTCTATACAGGCATAAAGTATTTGATTTTGTTCAAAGTCAAAGGTGTTTACATTAATTATATCGTCTACGTCGATATACGCATCCACCCCGTGGTTTAAAAGACCGGCTAGTACCGCTTTTTCAGACGCCGAGTTGTTTATTTGGCTTGCCATTTTATTTTCTAGCGCATTTTCCGCAAACGTGGAATTCACCCTGTACGAGACTTTGGGCAACCTTTTCTGTTTTACCACATTTATGACACAGTATTTCCACTGTTACGGAAGCGGGTCTATTTCGAGGCGAAAGAGCGATTTGTGGAGTCTCTATATCCTTAGAATCTGTTCCTTCGTCTGTGAAGGTGTTATCACCTCCAACAACCGGCGCGGTTTTAGCCACTCTAGATTTTGTTGTAGGATCGGATGACTGAGCAGAAGCAACAAAGTCACTAAAGTCGTTTTTATTCATAGGTGGGTCTTCCGTAGTTGGTGGGTTTTTCGGACTGGTTGTTACCTCTCCCGTTAATTCCTCAAATGCTACTCGAATAAGATCCATGTCATTGGTCTCTATGCCAACTCTCATTTTTTCTAACGGGCTAATCATCCACTTTTTCTCCTACTAAGCTCTAATAATGAGTCTGCCATTCTTCTAAGGTCTCTTACTTTGTTGTCGAGCCACATAACTCTGCTTTCAGCGGCCAACTTAACTTCAAATAACTTCTTGGCAAATTCGTCATTGTCTATAACGGTGTAATATTTTTGTTCCCACTTCATGTATTTATCAAACTGGCTCGCCTGTTTTGAAACGATCATGTTCAGTTGTTTTTCACACCAATTTAGTTTTACGATATGCTGATTAGAAACGGACTGAACATAATGACAATAACCATAAAGAACATAAGCCTTTTCGCAGCATTCTTCGGGGGTTAAAGATTCTAATTCTACACTTTCTAAATTGATAATGGTTTCAACTTCTGGATTTATCTGAATGGAATATATTTGTTCTCCTGAGATATAGTTATCTAAAGAGTCAACAAAATATTCAAAGCTATCGGTTGAGAATTGACCTTTTCCATTCATCGTCTTCACCTTCGTGACTCAATACAACAATATCGATCTCGTTTAAATCGCACCATCTGATTTTATCTCTGTCTCTAGCCTTGGCTTTCTGAAAACCTCGTTTAGTCTTATGGTAAAATTCGTTAAATTCGTAATGCTGTCTGCCGTGAACCTCTACGAGAAGTTTGCGTGACGGAACGTAAAAATCTGCAAATAGCGTTGAAGATCGTGTCAGCGTGGCGCTACCGGGAAGATGGACTTCCTCTAGAATTATAGTACGCGGGAAGAGTTCACGCAAGACGGCTCTGGCTCTTTTGTGAAGACTGGAGCATTTTCTTTTGTTGTGTCTAGCAGTTTTTCTTACAAGTTTCCATTCTCTCTCCCGGCCATCGAATCCTGTAACTTTCACAGCATGCTCTTTATTTCTTCTTCGAGGATTTCTAAGGTGGTAGGATTACTGCTTAAAAAAGCAGCAACCTTATCTTGCCCTTGAAATTGAAAAAATGACTTTACTTCCTTTTCATCTTCTACATCTATGTCGTTGGCTATAAGTAAATCTTTAACCCTGTCGCTATCTTCAAGAAGGTAATTACAGGTGTACCAAGCTCCAGCTTTAGCTATTAAATCTAAATCTACCGCCATTATAAACAACTCTTGGGTTTTGTCGATTCCTAGACCGTATTTAAGCCATCCCTGAGCTTCGCTGCCGGGAAAGCCTCCTGCGGCGGAAGTCTTAATTTGCCAATGAATCATTTGTCCAATTTGCTTACCCCCAGATACCCACGGCTTTATATATTTTATTTCTAATATGTTGTCTGTTTGATATTGAATCCCACGGCCACCATCAGGTACTTTACTCTTGCCAAAGCCAGAAGTGTTTGCAATTAAATGCGTAATCATAATTACAATAGCTTTTTGTCTTGGTACAATACCACCTAATTTTTTGCACCAGTTTTTTAGAAGCTTGGGAAGAGATGGGCGATATTGGGCATTAACATCATCAATCAATTCCTTTTCTGGGATAAGCGCTGAAATGGAGTCTACTATCAATACACAGCCGGGGGTATTTTTGATATAAAATTCGGCAATATTAAGGAATTGTTCTGCACTCATGGGTTCATCCACAGTGCCAACAATCTTCATTTTTTCAATATCTAGTCCATGGATACCCGTAAGGTTTATTGATTTTAACCTTCCCTCTGCATCAAGATATATTACCGGTTTAGAACCGTATTTTTCCTGCTGGCAAGTGGCGGCGAACTGAAGGGCTGTTGTTGTTTTTCCACTTTTGGGATCGCCAGTGAAGGTAACCCATCCCCCTTCTTGTATCCCGCCACCCAGAGCCAAATCTAAAGCAGGGCTAACAGGAATGATTTGCAGATTAGATCTTTCTTCAAAAACCTCTAATCCACTCCGTACTACGTGTCCATATTTTTTGATAATTTCTTTTGTTGTGTCATCATTCAGCATTTCAGCTACAGCTTTAGCCATCTAAATCCCTCAGTTTCTGAATCGTACTTTTTCTGCCAAACGGTTTTCGTGGAGGAGCAGCTTCTTCTATCACGTACTTTTTAGGTACAATTTCACGATCTTTTTCTTTATCTACCTTTATCTGCTCGTATTTGATTATATTCTCCAGCGCTTTTAGACGTAGTGAATACATCCAGCTACCCTTTGGTGACTTGAGAGCATTTATGATAGCGATTTCGTCATACTTCTTAAGAAGCTGGTACGCTTTTGTCACCTGACTTCTGAATTTGTTCTTCCATTTTGTGGTATTCCACAATTTGAAGGCTGGAGTACCTTCATTTGCCTTTTCTGCCTCTCTCAATAAAACCATCTCCGCTATGTATTGAGCGGCATCGCATTCTTGTCCAGTCGTAACGTGTTTATACTTCTTCATATGATTTATTTTTGGCAATCAAGCAAGCCCCTGCTTCGGTGGGGTTTCTGGTCTCAAATTGTTCTGGTATTATTTCTGGCAGATTCCAGTGTCTGACTCGTAGCTCGTCATTTTCTAACACCCCAACTATAAAAGAATGGTTGGTTGTGTCTCCGAACATATATTTTCCGGCGCACTTACAAAAATAATAGCCGTCACCGCCCTCTCCGACAACCTCAATATGTGAACGGTTTTTGATTTTCATGCCGGTGATGTAGAGGTTGTTCTCTTTGCAATGCGCTCCCAATCTTTCCCATGCGCTGCTCGGCTCTTCACCGGGTCTGTCGTCGTCCTGATAAACAGTAGTACCGTCAGATAAAGTAGCTATCCAGATAGGATTGCTGTCGGCATACTGATTGATATAGCCGTCGATGGAAATACTTATAGACATTTAGTCTTTAATCCTATGTATACAGGAGGAGCTTTCTGATTTTTTTAATAATGCATTGGATTTAAAACTATCAGCCTGTTCTGATGCAGCCGGTGTCATAACAGTAACTCCTCTGCCATCTTTATGGCCGAACAGTTCTCCAGCAATGACATTTTCCTTGCCTTCGCCTTGAGCCTCAGACGTGGTCGCTTTTTCGGGTTTGCCTCCTAGGTATTTTGATATAACCTTTTGGTTTCTGTTTAATTCTTCGGCAAGGTCTTTAACGCCTTTATCAGAATGATTATCTATGTAAAATTTCTCAACCCTATTTAAGGGACCGCTTTTTTTAGACATGTATATACTCTCTTTCTGCTCTGATAAGGGACTCCCCGTTTTTGGTTTTTAGGTAATTGAAGTAGAGGTTAAATATATTTTCTTTAACCCTTTTGAACTCGGCAAGCCTTATTTTTGTTGCATCGATTCCTTGGGGGTCAAACATTTTGCCCCTGAAGAATTTAACGTAGCAAAAATTGGTATGCTTTCCGTTATCGATAAGAATGTGCATCTTCGCACAAACCTGTTGAGTTTCTTTATCTACTTCTTTACCGCTGCCTAAGATATATCTACGGTTTATCTCCCTAGAAGTCTCTCCGAAATCTTCGTGTTTATCTACCATGTTAAACCTCTATAGATTTACAGTGTATTTCTACATAATCTTCAGTATCTTGATCTATACTGACAAGTTGACTCGATTCCGTACAACCGATATAAAACTCTCCAATGATTTCTCTAGTAGGACTCGATCCGCCGCACCCTTCGTTTTCGCAGATTACTTTTACCGTTGTTATTCTGTTTGATTCTTTAGTTTTCCATATGTCAACATGTTCAGATTCGCAGGATACGCATTTGATAAATTCGTGTCCCAAATCCTCCAGTCCGCTTTCAGTAGGCTCCTGCTCACTCATTTTTTACCTTCTTGAATATATCTCTTTTTTTGCTCGGGAGTCATTTTGAAGACTTCATTTTGAGACGCTTCCCCATCTTTATGATACCAAGGCTGGCCCTTTTTGTCAACATTTTTGCCCTTCGCTTGTTGCCGTTTTTTCTCGTCTAACTCGTATTTTCCGAATTTTTGGGTATTGCGTTCAGCTAACTGACCCAGCGTTGTAGGCTCCGCTCTTACAAAAGACGTAAAGCTGCCCAAGATTCGCGATAGTTTATGTTTCTTACAAGACGGACACTTTCTTCTTTTTTTGTACTGTTTCATTGGTATAACATCAGAAAATGTATGTTCGCAAGCCAAACACCTGTATGCATATTCCGGCATTTTATTGTCCTAGATAGAATAACAAAAGAAATTGTGCTATCGTTAGAAATATTATGCTTAACCAAGCATAAAGTCTTTTGTGGTGATATAAGAAAATCAGAAACCCTAGAGCCAGAATTGTTCCAGCCATTTTTGTACCCATAAATAATGCGACATCTCCATCATCTTGCCTTATTAAGTATCTGCCAATAGGATTCTGCTCATAATAAAGCATTATGTGTTGATTTTTAACAGCCCAGTATAAATCGATTGAAGAAATTATGCCGATAGCTAGCCACATTACAGCAAAGTAAAACTTATGGTCTCGTTTTGCTATCAGTTCAGTCATCTTCTAATCTCTCTAAGATGCTTGATATAATTTTGTTTCTGATTATGTCACACCGGTATAGTTCCACGATACTGACACCCTTGAGGTTTTCAAGCCTGTCTACACACTCTTCTAAAGCCCCGCTAATGCTAACTGGCAAATCGGTCTGTTCTATATCGCCGTTAATCACACACTTGGATCTAGAACCCATTCTTGTAATTAGCATTTTTATTTGTTTGTATGTGGCGTTTTGTGCCTCATCTAATATGATGAAGGAGTCATGAAAATTTCTCCCTCGCATATACTCCAAAGGACAAATTTCTACACGTTTTTCCCTTAGCCATTTTTCAGCGGTCTCTTTTGACAAGTACAAATTCATCTCATCAAAGATGGGCACTAGATAAGGATGTATTTTATCCTGAAAAGTTCCGGGTAAAAATCCTAATCCCTTACCAGATTCTACCACTGGTCGGGTAATTATAATTTTATTCACCTTGTTTTCCAGAAGGTACTGACAAGCAAGCCCTACAGCAAGTGTTGTTTTGCCGGTTCCTGCCGGGCCAATACATATTGTAACATCAGATTCAACCATGGATCTGATGTATTCTGCTTGATTCTCCGTTTTTGGCTTGAGTTGTCTACCTACAGACTTTTTTCTTCGCATATTATATACCTGATGAACCGAAACCGCCGCCTCCTCTATCGGTTTTATTCAGGTTTTCCACTTCCCGCAAATAAAAATCGTTCACTTTTTGGATTAGAATTTGAGCTATCCTGTCCCCTGAATTCAATCGATAGGGACGGTCATTACTATTATACAGACAAACTTTGATTTCTCCTCTATATCCAGCGTCCACTACTCCAGCAAACCTATGTATACCCTTTACGCCCATTGAAGATCTGTCCCAGATAAGTCCAGCATAGCCCCTAGGTAGAGCCATGGCTATTCCGGTTGGGATCAATTTAACTTCTTGAGGGGCTAAAATTGTAGCCCCTACCATCGAGGCGTACAGGTCAAACCCTGCGTCCATGGAAGTTGCCTTGGTGGGTATTCTGGCATTTGGACTTAACTTTTGAACTTCTATCCCGCCTATTTCCGATGAAATCGCCATCCGTTGTTGCTCCTTTAAAATTCCATTAGATGATTTCACACATTCCTCCAGCGCAAGCTAGTTCTTGTTCTGGTTTAGTATTATCATGCTCCTCGATACATGTTGTGTATTCTACAGGCTTATATGATCGCTTTACGTCAACCCATTCTTTCCAGTTATAAACATCTTTCATGCAGTAGGTTAATCGCTTAACGTCTCCGTCCATATATTTGTCGGCAAATTTTTGACATCTTTTTTGCCAAATCTTTTTACCGTTGCCTTTTATTTTATCGCCAAGCCCAATTATGGCATCGCAAGCGGCCCATAGGTTATCTTCCCATAAATTGAGAGCAACTTCAATCAGGCCGCTGACAAACACGGCTCCGTCTCCGTAATGAGACACCATTTCACTGGGGAGATAGACCGTGGTGAATGGGGCTTGAGGGTAATCTTTGTCTCCGCTCACAGGAAGCAGAGACACGCCGCAGAAAAATTTACGATTCTTGTAGATAAACTTTTCTACCTCTTCCCATTCTTCGGGCTTTACATTGATAGTATTGGAGACATTGTGTTGTAGAAAGGGTTGAACGCAAAGACTCTCATTCCTACCTCCCATTACCCAATTTTTCTGAGTGCTTTTAACATATTCTAGAAGACCTATGGCTCCAATTTTATTCTTCAGCTTTGACCCATCTGGTACTTCTATACAGAAAGAGATTACGTCGTCTGTGCCATTAGTTGACCAAACTGATTCTTCACAAGCTCTTTCGTTTGTTTTCCTGAAGTGCTGATAAATATTCTCCATCTTGTTAGCTTGTACACGTCGTATATAACGCTTAGCATGATGGGGATGTATGCCGCTACTAGTACCAAGGATGCAACTGGCAGTGCCTTCAGGTTTGACACAAGTAGTTCTAGCCGCCGGATTGATTCCGATCTTAGCAGCAAATTCCTTGTTTGTTTTTTTGATAACCCTAGCGCCTTCTTTTTGGATTTCAGGATCGAGACAAAGCTCGTGCTGTTCCATAATCCCGGTCATGGAAACGCCCAATAGGGCTTCTCGTCGGAAAATTCTCTCGCTGATCTCTCCTAAATATGGTAAATCAGTAAAACCGGCCTGAAGCGTTCCAATAATTGCAGCAGCGCGACAAGATTCAAAAAATTCTTTCTTGGTGTTAACTTTTGCACAATTAATGGTACTGAGATTACATGCTTGCCATCCTGTCTTACCTGTTTCTTCATCAACAGGATACAACCCAATCTCCACACACGGGTTCACAATTAACTCTGTGGAATCTGACCACACAAAACCCGGCTCTCCAAACTCCTTTACTGACTGCATCAACCCGGAGAACTGTTTAGGAGTGGTTTTATCACGTAGGAGTAAAGCAGAATTGTTAGAACGGCCACGTTGAGGATTATCGTGAAACCAGTTACCAGTCTTCGCCATCGCCATGTCTTGGTCATCTGGAGAAAAAACACAGATCGTAGCACTTCTGCGTACACCACCAGAGATAACAGCATCAGCAGCGTGCATAACAATGTCGTAGACATGTATTGGCTCCAATTTCTTTATGCCGAATTCCGATTCTTTTATAGCCCTGTCTAAAACCTTCTTAATATTAGTGAGTGCTTTTTTAAGTGGCTCTGGGCCGGGAGCTTTTCCCGAACTGGAACTAAGATAAGATCCAGCGGGTCTGATTTCAGAAAAATCAAAGTTTACGTTCTTTCCTTCGTATTCAGGAAACAGTTTGTCATCAACAAAGTAGCTACTAACCAAAACGCCAATTGCGTCAGACCACCCCTCAATAGTATCGGGTATTGTATATTTTTTTGTACCGTTCTTTTTGATAATAATATTTGGTAGCTTCTTTACGTGGTGTTTTTGAACCGAAAATCCTACGCCACACCCGCATAGTAAAAGATACATACATTCTTGAAAGAATCTTGGCCTGTCTACATAAGAAGCAATGCAGTTGTAGACTCTAGCATGGTGCTTAAAGATTGGCTTTCCTCCAAACTGTAAAGCTCTTTGAGAGCCTAGCACACGTTTCTTGTGCATTAGATCGTATGCCCATTCTATTTCCCCGTTCACTTCGGGATATTTAGCATACATCATATTTTTTACTCTATCAACTGACTCTTTCCAAGTTTCTCTTCTTTTCTTTTCTGGAATCCATCTCGCGTACTTACTAACAAACGTGTAATTTTGCAATTCGTTCAATGACATTTTCTTCCTACTTTTTTTCTTTTCTTATGGTTGCATGTCCATCTGTGACCATTCTGGACGAGACATTTTCGGAATCTATAAAAATATATCCCAGCACTCGATTCAGAGTGAACACGTCTTTTATGTCACCGTCTGAATCTGCCGGGATAAATAAAACTACATCTTTGCTGTCTTCTAAAAGCCCATTTAAATGAGCCTTGGCCGCTAGCCCCTTTTTCTTTTCTTCTAAATCTCTGGTTCTTGTTTCAGGACACCAACAATCTTTAAGTCTCACTCTGATAGTTCTTGTTACTTCTACGTCCAACGTATCGCCGTCAACAACATTGACGACAGATCCTTTGGTTGTAATTCCTATCGGTGGCTGCTTCATCTTCGTTGACTCTCTTTTCTTCTTCACCCAGAGGGGGTGGGCCGTTGTGAATAACTCTTGTCGACATGTAGTATTATACACTAAATATGAGCTAATGACTCAAAGGTTTTCCCTTATCCGTCAGTCTGTTCAAGTAAGACAGGTCTGGGTTGACATAGGATATTTGAAGCCCGTTGTCTATCAGATGTCGGTAAACAATTTCGTCTTCTTTTGAATATCCGTGAGCCTTGCAGCCCTCGGGGATATGCCAGTCGTGGATATCGTTTTGCCATAGAAGTTTAGCGCATCTATTGCAGGGCATGTGTGTAACATATACTTGCTTTAGTGACGGAGGATTGATCAGCATGTTGCTAACAGCGTTTTCCTCCGCGTGAACCATAAACGGATATTTATTGGGTCTTACGGTGGGAAGGTCGCTGTCATCGACACCTTTACAGAAACCATTGTAGCCCATACTAATTACTCTCTTGTCGCTAACGATCACACAACCAACCTTGGTTTGATCGTCATGGCTTCTAATAGAGGCATAATAGGCCAGACCCATGAAGTAATCATCCCATGTTATATGCGTTTTCACGTTTTTCTTTCCTTGAACGACGCTCCTTCTTTAGCTTCTTCTTGTCTCGCTTACTTTTTTTTCTTACTGTTTTTCCCATGCTTTAACCTAAAGTCTGAATGAACCCAAATATATTTTGAATGAATCGCATATGCAATCATTTTGCGAAACCCGTTTCCGTTTTCGAGACCGTCAAAATTTTCCGGCAAAACCAGCGCTGTAGTTTTGTCGTCAATTTTCAATAACTCGGCCTTGCTCCTACTTACCTTTTTTTCATCTAGTTTCATCTTTACTCCAATATCTCTAATCCGTGAATACAGTGTCTTACATCTTCCTCAAGCTGTATTTCTTTTTCTATCCTGACGGTATCCATGTTATATAAAAGTATTCTGGCTGGTGAAGTACCGATGAGAATATAGTTGTCTTTGCGAGCCAATCCACGATTCCAGTTATTAGCGGCTATCTGGTCAGCAGAGTATTTCACCTTTTTGGACTTGGGGATTGCGACGTAGTTGATCTTTGGGGAGTCTTTTTTGATAATTCCCACGTATCCAAAAGTTGTAAGGTTGACAAGGCATAAATCTTCGTATTCATAAAAGTTGTGCTGAAAACTTTTTTCGTTGTCTATGACGGGCATAGAAGCAACAACATCCATGTTTGTGGCAGAGTGTAAATGCGTAATCAATCCAGAAAAAACTACTCTACCATTGTTACTGGAAATAGAGTTAATGTGATATTTGTCTTCGGTTTTAGGCGGCGTGGGATTGCTGGGCTTTAAGTCGGTTAAAATTTTACGGTCTTCTCCGTCTTCTCCTATTACCTCCCAAATACCGCGCAGTTTAAAATTAAGATCCATTGCAACGATCTTATCGTATGCTGTCGAAGTTATCCACAGATTCCCATCGAAAAAACATATCTCATGTATTGATTTAAATATGTTATCATCCTGAATCCTGTTGGTAATTTTAAAATTGTCTCTGTCTAATTCCATTAGCCCGGAAGAATCTGCAACAATAATCCTATCGTCTAGAACGGCTAGGCCCCTTAACCCTCGTTCTCCCCCACGTTCATTGTCATTGATAAAATCTTCTGCATAAGGAAAATGATGTACAACCTCTTCAGAATCCATATCGATAACATACAATCCACCGTGGACATCGCCCTGAGAGGCTGCTCTGACAACCGTGGTGCAAATGATTTTCATAGTACTAGCTTCATTCCGTTGTCTACTTTAAGAAAACCAAGCCTGTTGTAGAACGGTATATTTTTGTCGGAACAGTGTAAAATGATTTTGTAGCATTTTTCCTGTGTCGCTATATCGATAAGCCCATCGATTATGGCGGTCCCCATGCCACACTTTCTGTATTCCTGTAAAATTACTACATCTTCGATGCGACCCGCAATTGTGCCAGTTAATTTCCGTTCAATTAACAACGATCCCGTCCCCACAACGAGATTAGCGTATTTCGGAGAGTCATAGATTTTTTGTACTGCGACTATAACATGGTGATTACTATCGTTAACAAAAGTTGACCATATTTTGTCAAAATTGGCATTACAGGAATCGTGTGGAAGAGGGCTTAGTTGGCTTCTCAGATTTAAATAGTGCTCGTCTAAATCATCTCTTTCTATTCTTCTAATTTGCATTGTGGAACCTTAGAACAAAGTGTTCAAAGGGCATAGAAATATGCTCAAAAGGAATGTAGTCTAAGTCTATGGTTTGTGACTGAAGGTATCTTTCATTAAGATCTTCCAAGCTAATCCCTAAGTTGCTACCGCTTTCGTCTGAAATTTTTTGCGAAGAGTTATGTATCACGGCACTATATTCGAGACAAGACATTTTAGTAGGTAAACCAGAAGATGACCCTTGATAAAAAAGTGGCTGGACTTCTGATTCTAATTCTTCCAAATTGGAAGAGGTCGATTGATCTAAAATCTTTGCCAAGTGTTCGTTTTTGTAAACATGTCCGTTAATTGAAAATGGTATACCAAAATTTGTATACGGTGTTATCTCAGCGGCATCCCATACTAAGAACTGATCCAAAACGAAGTCACCCTCTGAAGGGATTTCGGCAAAATATCTATCTCGACTATAAGGATTTTGGATAATAGTATTGTTACCCAACCGTAAAGACAAGGTTAGAGGATTGTGTTCATCAAAAAGGGTTTTTATAGAATCATAAGATGGTGGGTTTTTGAATAAAATATTCTCATCATTAAAAATGCATACTAATTCTCTTGCTTCCTTGAGGCATGATATCATATTTTTTGCGACAGGAAGGTCGCTCATTTCTATCCATCTGGTTGGAAAGATATGCTCGTATTGATTTTTAAGGTTAAAGTAGGTAGACGCTTTCTCGTATCCTGCAAAAAATTTTTCGGAAGAGGCTCTGTATAAAACGGTTATGTCAAATAAGTTACCGCCGTTTAAATGGAGACTCTCTAAGAGTAGGTGAAGTCTAACAGCGTTGTTTTCAGAAAGAATTAGGGTGGTAATCATCAGTAGATTTCCGTAGGGGGAAGCTCTCTTAGCGTCTTCTTGTACGGGGACATATGCCGGTTAAACCACTCGACAGTTATTTCTAGACCTTTTCTGAGAGAAGTAGAGGCTGTGAACCCAAATTTTTCTTTTGCTTTTGTAACGTCTAGACATCTTCTTGGCTGACCGTCAGGTTTTCTATCGTTCCACACAAGCTCTCCGTCATATTCCATTATTTCACACATTGTTTCGATCATGTCTTTGATCTTAGTTTCTTCACCGGTTCCTATATTGACTGGCGAGGGATCGTCATCGTGATTTTCCATAGCAAGCTGGATAGCTTTTGCGCAGTCTTCAACAAATAGAAATTCTCTACTGGCTTCACCAGAACCCCATACCTCTAACTCAGGATCGTTGTTTTTCTTAGCATGAGCCACGCGAGACATAATGGCTGGTATGACATGACTGGCTCTAGGATCGTAATTATCTCCCGGTCCATACATGTTGGTAGGTATTAAATTAACAGTGTTCATTCCAAACTGGCTATGGTACGCCTGTAGCATTTCCATTAGCGTTTTCTTTGCTATGCCATAAGGAGCATTAGTTTCTTCTGGATATCCATTCCATATGTCTTCTTCTTTAAAAGGGACAGGGCAGTATTTAGGATAAGAGCATACCGTTCCTGTCATGATGAATTTTTTGCATTCCCACTGGCGAGCTTCTTCGATCATCTTGATACCCATGTTAAGATTTTCATACAGAAAACCTCCGGGGTATTTCATGTTGGCTCCGATTCCACCCACTCTAGCGGCAAGATGGATTACTACATCAGGACGGTACATATCAAACATCCAACCTATGTGAGCATCTTCGCCTAGATCAATACCATCTTGAGTGCCCCCTACCGCTGTGAGGCGACTGTAGCCAGCCTCATTTAGCGATCTGTAAAGCCTTCGGCCCAAAAAGCCCTTTCCGCCGGTAATTAGCACGCTATCGTGTTTACTGATTGTCATCGTTATCAGTTTCTTCCAAAAACTTTATGGTTTCTTCTTTAGTCATGTTTTTTGCACGTCTAAGTACCTTACGAGATTCGTCCATAATGACTACGGTTGGAAACACTTCAATATTAAACTGCTGAGATAAGTATTCATTTCCGGGTTTATCAACCGGGACAATAGCTGGTATGCCTTCGAAATATGGCTTAACCGACTCAAGAACGGTCTGGTCAGTCCACACAGAATCTTTCATGTTCTTGCAATGAGGACACCAGCTAGTTACAAAAACTACTACCTGAAGATCTTTTTTATCCATTGTCCCAGAGATTCTTTCCTGTCGTTTGTTTGTTAATCCTATTAAGGGACCACATCCAAGGACCGAGTATTAAAGTTGCTCCAGTGCCCCAAGCCCAAAGAACCAATCCTTCACGCCCCGGTATACCGAGGGTCGCCGTAATAGCCGCCACAAGGTAGATAGATAACAGTATGTAACTCATTTTTTGTTCCATGTACCAATCAAAAATCTTCTTAAACATTGCTATCCTTTATTTAAGTAGCGTGGGAAACTTGACACTATCTTTGGTCAAGATACTCTTTCCGGTTTTGTTCTTTGATGATCCACCTTCAATTGACAACTCCGTAATTTCTTTTAGGGCAGGGACGGGATGATCTGAATCGATAGCCCACAAGATGCCTTCTTTTTCAGCATAAGCTCGCATCCTACGAATTGGAACAATTAGGTTGAATGTTTCTCCAGCGCCTCTGACAAGCATTCCAACGTACTGACCCGCATCTTTGCCAGACCTCTCGCTGAGAAAAACTCCACCCCCGCTTGATCCGGGGAAAGCCGTAACGGTTGTCTGGTCAAATATTACACCACCACCCGCCCCCAAGTCAAGAACTCTTCCAACTTGAGAACAAATTCCTCGCGTCATCGAATTTGAGCCAGTTTGTCCTAATAATGAGCCTACATGATATAATTCAGTACCAATAGGCACAGGTTTACCTTCAGCCTTAAAGAAGGTGACTGACTTGTCAATAAAACCCTTCTTCCTAATCATTAGAAGGGCCAAGTCTTCCCCGTTTTCGGAATCGCTATATTTGATAACCTTGGCTTCCATCTTGAACTCACCAACACGACGGCCATCTTCGACTAATTCTTGGACGATTTGAGCATCTTTAAATTCAACAATCTTTACTGATCGCCCATCCTTGATTGTTGTCCTAACGGAACGGAGACCATCTACAACATGAGCCGCTGTCCACACGAAGTTTACCTTTACCGTAAGAGGTTTACCTAGTTCGGGTGGTTGAATTTTAGTAATGGGAATGGTTCGAGTAAAAATTACTCCAGAACCTTCTCCGAAGCCAGACTTTACCGTAACAGATACATCTTGTAGGTGTTGGTAAAGCTGTTTGTCATTCCCTAGCAAGGGAGCGGAGAATATAAGAAGAAGTAGAATAGAACTCAAGATTGCTTTTTTCATCGATTCCTTCCTTAATGTCTTGTAAAAGAATAAAAAGGGGGTTTTGTTTTATCTACCCCAGACCCCCTAGCTGGATAATTGACACGCTAGTTGACTACTTCGCCGCCACCTTGCATTCTACGCTCTAGCTCACGCTGGGGCGTATTGCCTTCGTTCTCTGCAACACCGGGTGCCACCGGAACGTTAGGAGTTGAAATTGGACGAAGTTCGTCTTCTGTGAATTCGCTACCGAGAGCAGGATGCTTAATCCACTCGATTGTTGGAATATGACTGACATCATAACCATCGAAATGCTCTTTTGTCAGATAGAAGGAGTTTTCTTCATCAAACACTGAGTGAGCTTCAATGACGGGAACCCTAAACAACTCAACAGCCATAAGACGGTAAGCTTCACGGAAAAGCTTTTTCATCTCTTTGCCAGTCTGGACACTCCAGTCATTGGCCCAAGTATTCTCAGAAAGCTGAGCCATATCACTCAAGCCCTGAAGACAAAGCTCGATCCATCGACGGCAGTAGTCATTCTTGACATCGAAATAACGAATCGGATAAATCTTGAAAGCTCTACGCTCATGTGTGATATGATGAGCTTCAAGTCTTTCCATGTTATCTGGCTTTGTATTTGTGTCAATTAAGTTGCACAAACGGACAAACATGTTGTGATGATGCTTGACAGCAGACAGTGTAGGAGGACCGGGGACAAAGCAATCAGTACGCACTGAAAATGCTTGTAGATGCTCACCAATCTTTTCAAACAGGCGAGCAATTGCCATGTTGTGGGTTTCCTTGTTGTCGCCAACATTAGGAATAGCCCACTTTACTCCCTCAAACATGTAAGGAAGAATTGCATCGTGAGTAGGGATAACTAAGTTTTCATTTACTTCTGGCATTTTTGCCTCCACTTATTCTATGTTAAATTTCTGTTTAAGTCTATGACGTATCAATGTGTCAACTTGTCTCATTGTCATCGTTTGATCGTTTTGGTATTCATTTACTAATTCTCCAAATACCGTCATGATCTGTTCAGCAGTAGCTTGTTTCCGTGTGCTGAACGGTACATTCAAAAATTGCGGTGGCAATCCTTGCATAGCAACTGGTTGTTGATGATAAGGTTCGCTCACAGGAAATCCATAAGGAACAAACCCCGGATTTAGTCCATGTTTACCAGTTCTATCATCAATATCTTCTGTAGCTCTCGGAGCTTCTGGCAATTCATCTAGCGGCATAACGTATTCGTTCTCGTGCCGGTGCTTATGAATATGTTCATGGACGTGTGTATGAGAACCATCACAGTTATTGCAGTCGTCATCTACGGCAGACTGCGGTGTAGATGGTCTTGTATCATTATCATACCCCTCTTCATCATCTTTGTCAATGTTTTTTCCGTTTTTCTTTTTTCGTCGTCTCCTGTTTAGAAGGAAAGGAACTCCGTATTTAAGAGCCAGCATGCCTAGACTCATACCACCAAGCGTAAAGCTGACATTTTCTACGCTATTGCCATTACCGCCGGTATAATCGTCCATGTAGTGGCCACTGTTAGCCTCTAAATCTGATATCTGTGCATCTCTTGCGTCAATTGTTCCCACTAGGACGCCTATTTTAGATTTTAGAGAATCCTTTTGTCCCTCGACAGCCCCTAAGAGATCTCTCAAACCGTTAACCGCGTTTTGCGCCTCTAAAAGATTGCTGTTTGTTCCACCAAGTTCCGCTTTAAGACCTTCAGATAAAGATTCCAAACTATTTAGTTTTGTTTGTAATTCAGCTTGAACGCTATCAGACATATTTTCGAGGTTGGTCAGTTTTTCCTGTAGTCCTGAAATCTTATCAAGGTATTCCTGACGCTCCTTTTCAAAATCTGTAGGAGGATCTACGGGGCCACCGGGGTCTGGTCTACCGGGCCAACCATTCCACCCATCACCGTTTCCGCCGCCGTCTGGTGGGTTAGGGGGAGGGTTTGGATTTGGAGGGCTATTACCCCAAGGACACCAAGGGAATAAGCCATTACTATCGTATAGTTCGCCAACTCTTATACCCCCATAGTATTTAGCAGTATCTGCGATGCCGCCATCTGGAAACTTAAGCTCGGGGCAAAACATAAACTCACCCTTAGTGGTCTTTCTAAGACCCCCTTTATAGGGAATGACGACATGGTCTTCAATTTTACGTCCACATTGTGGACAGAGCTTGTTAAGGCGCTCTGGCTTACTGGACTTGACCTCTTTATCGGCAACAATGCTATAAGAAGCTTCTATGGGATGGCCTTGACCATTTCCCTCCATTATTTCGTAGATCTGTCTTAGAGATAAGCCAGCACCATAGTCGTTTGGCCCATCATCTGTCCATGCGCCGTCTCCTATTCTCCAAGCTAGAAGGATACCTAGTCTAGTATGACTCTCTCCTTTGTCATCTTTGACAAGGACAAGAACGCCGCTTCCAGACTGACCACCAAGGGGCGCAGCATTAAAGCTTACGGTAGCCCCTGCGTTTCTAAGGACTCTACCCTTCCATGCGGTAGCCCACTGAGCAGAAGGACACCCTCCAGCTATAACTAAATCGTTAGCTTTTATCTCTGTCCCTTTCGGAGCAAGAGGTATTACTCTAGGAGGGAATCTACCAAAATACTTCTTTTTAACAGACACAATTGCTAAGTCTAGAGCGGTGCCTTCTTTATATTCAGAATATTCTGTTCTGAATGGGATCATGGCAGATTTGTAGCCGTCTTGAAAGAATTCTAAATGACCTCTTTTAGATCTACCAACCACATGTCCGTTAGTCAGAACATAATATTTATCCTCGTCTTCCTGAAATACGGTCCCGCTGCCTGCGGAACCTCTAGTAGTAACCCTGCATACTCCTTCCAAAGCCTCGTCCATCGTAAGCGGCTGAGCAAATCCCAAAGATGGGAAGTATAAAACCAGCCCCAAAACTAAAGCTTGCATTAGTTTTTTCATGGCTACCAGTCCTTACTTATGGTGAATTGATATTTAAAGAGTGCCGACCTAGCCAAATCAGCGGGCATAACAGCCGAGTCTGCCAAATATGGTACAGGATCTATGTATGCTTGTCGATAAGCATAAGCTACTGCCGTACTGCATACAAAAACATTCATGGGATCATCATCCTTGATGTTTTGTGGCGCTAGCCTACAAAATGGCAGATAGTGTCTTGCTAATTTCCATATATTTTTCCATCCGTATGGTAATCCTGTTAGATTTATCATGACATCGGTAATATCTCTTGGCGTAAAAGGGTTTTGTATCTTTTCTTCGCTATAATCAATTTTTATTGATCTCTTCTCTTTGTTTTCAGGCCAAGCAGAAAAATTAGAGTATCCAACGGGAGAGGCGGCTCTAAAAACGTCTATATTGTCTGGGTGAGTTTCTACCTGACTTTTCATAGAAACAGCCCTGCCACCTTTAAACTCTCTGAATTCCACACACTGTAAATGACCGCCGTCTCCAGCCATCTCCCCATTTGCCAGTCTTTCGCCGTCCCAGTGAGCTACGCCAGCATGACTATGAACCCCGCTACCATACCGTTTGATTAACCAGCTAGATAGTCCCTTACCACGAAACAAGAGTACGTCTGCTTCTCGGATGTGTTGCTTAGCTTCATGGTAAGGGACTAAGATCATTATTATTTATCCTCTAGCTTTTTATCTATTCTGTCTAGAATATCAGCGATTCTTCGTTGATCATTAACGATTTGTATCATCACTTGTTGCATATCTTTTTGAGTTTCTGCCCAACTCCTAGGAACGTAAACTAACGGCGTTCCATCGGAATCCTGACGAGAGATTATCTTGTAAGTATGTTGCATCCAGCCTCTTTCATCATCCATCAAAACTGACTTTGAAGGAACCGCTTTTAAAATGAGAACCTCAATAACCTTTCCTAATCCTATTACTATAGCAACGATTGCGGCTAATACAGGAATTGAGAGAATGTCTGATTCCATTTGTTATCTCTTTCTTCAAAGAAAAAAAGGAAGGGACTGCAAAAGCAGTCCCCTCCCTGTGACTGCAACAATGATTAACCGCCTGTGATGGCACTATAATCTTGGAAGTTTCCACCACTCGTTGTGCGAGTGACGAAATCAATCAAGAATACCAATTCACCCGGAATCGCTCTTGAGGGAACATTTGTAACCGGTCTGGCATTGTCCTGATCGGCAATATTGCGGAAGATCGCAGCAGTACCATAATTGGTAGCACCGCTCTTATCCGTAAGATCGCTTTGGACAAGACCGTGATTGCTGGTAGAGCCAGCAGTCGGGTTTTTAAAGAGGTTAAAGGCCAAGGTAGCCCAAGAGCCTCTTTGGTAATGATCATCAGTATGAAGATGAAGGCTTCGAACACTATGGTCGCTTCCAAGAAGCCCCAGAATGCTTTCCGAGGAAGTAATGTTAGCTACCTTTGTTGAAGCTCCCTTAATCATAAAGGTGGAGTTGGTGGCAGAACGATCTGACCTCTTAGGAGTAAAGCCAAACTTGGGACTATTTAAGCTACGTGCAACGGCAAGGCCGACAACGTATTTTGTGCCTGTAGATACACCAAGCTTTGAGCCATAATCTTCTGCGCCTTTGACAAGATCCAAGCTGCTTTTGCTTGTCCATCTTGAACTACCGACATTGCCAGCGCCTGCGATGACGCCACCGTCATTGTCTGCGCCGCCAGAGCCAGTTGCTGTGCCAACATGAGTACTAATAGTCATAATACAATCTCCTTATAAGTAAGATTACCCGCCTGTAATGGCTGAATAATCCTTAAAGTTACCACCACTGGTTGAACGATCAGCAAAGTCAACCAAGAAGACTAGCTCACCCGGAATGGCCCGTGTGGGAACATTCGTGACTGGTCTAGCATTATCTTGGTCAGCCAAGTTACGGAAGATAGCAGCACTGCCATAGTTGGTAGCGCCAGTTTTAACCGTTCCATCACTTTGCACGAGACCGGTAGTTTCGGAGTTATCCCCGGCAGTAGGATTGCGGAACAAGTTGAATGCCAACGTAGCCCAGCTTCCCCTCTGGTAGTGATCGTCAGTATGAAGATGAATACCGCGAGCGCCTTGGTCCTGACCGAGGACTCCCATGATATTTTCTGTTGAGGCAGCACCAGCGACCAGCGTCTGAAGACCTCTAGCCAAGAAGGTGCAGTTAGCAGCAGTACGATCTGTCTTCTTCGGGAAGAAGGCAAACGCGGGACTTCCTACGCTACGAGCAACAACAAGACCGACCTTGTGTGCCGTACCTGTAACTAGACCAAGCTTTGAACCGTACTCATCTGCGCCTTTGACGATATCCAAAATACTCTTGTTTGTATATTTTGAACCGGCAATGTTTCCGCCTTGCATAACTACGCCGCGATCATTAACTACTGCCGATGAGCTTCCACCAGTAAAGTCTGTTTTAGTCAAACCGGCGGGGGCAGTGTCCGTGAGGGTGATCGCTGTGTTTCCGTCTTCGAGGCTGGCCTCGCTGCTGGAACTCTGTGTAATGGTAACAACCGCTCCATCTACCGATGCAGAAAATCTGGTTCCAGCGGGTCCACTGCCTGTGTTGATAACGTTCATTAAATTTGTAGCAGTTTGATCGTTGCTTGCGGTGGACTCCCAAGTGCCAGCTACCGAGCTTTGGTCTCCGTTTGTAAAATCATAGTTAGTTCCATCAGTAGCGATTAAATTAACTTTGTCGCCTGTATTAAGTTCCACATAGTCAGTAACTGTTACTGTTGCAGTGGCTTCTGCTCCTGTAATGCCTAGCGTTCTCGTGTGTGTACTAACAGTCATAACGACCTCCAGTTATCTAGGTATTATTCCTGTTTTTCCTAATAAATAACGATCCGGTCCATTAGTATTATACACCATTTCTAGTAGATCTCTCTTAGCTTTTTTAAGGCTTGAAGTATATATCTTCTCGCTGTTTCTCTACTATAACTGTTTCTTTCCGCTATTTCCTCCATTGTTAACCGCTCAAAAAATCTTTGATGTACAACAAGCCTTAGTCTTGGGTGTAATTTTTGTATCACGTCAAAGATTTCTACATCGTTTGAATCATTTTCAAAATGGAGAGCCTCGTTATAGTATTTTTGCCTCTTTCTTTTGTTAAAATCGTACAATTGCTTTTTGCATTCCCAATCTATTCTGTTATAGAGAAAAGACGTGAATTTCTGGCCCTTCTCGGAGTCATACGCTTTCATCGCTTCCCAGAGAGCGACTAATTTGCACCTATCAAGCTCGTCTTGAGGTATTACCTTAAAATATTTTGAGCAAACCTTGTTCAATATTTTTATGTTGTTAATATCTTTTCGAGCTTCTTCAAATTCCTCATCCCCTATAGGCTTTGTTTCCTTCATCGTTCCTCCGGTTATCTATTCTTCACTATCGGGATGTAATATCCTTCCACCCTTTCGGTTGAATAGTTTTTTGTACAATCTCAACTTCTCTAGGAAAGAGATGTCGTGATCTATGTTAGTGCTCGCATAATCGACCCTTCCCTCGGGGTCTACGAATATTGCCCAGTGCTTGTCGTTGGAAATTATTTCTTTGATTATTTGAACAGTTTCTTCGGTGGTAGTGCTGTCATCTTCCGTACCTGAGTTAGACTCAGATTGATTACAGTTAAGAAGGGACTCGATATCTATTCTGACATCCCTAAAATTAAACATTTTAGCAACGCCTAGAAAAAACCTATACCTACTGATAATAAAAAGAAGCTCTATTCCCTCTATTTTTTCAACCTGTTTTTGTATTTGGTGTGTTATATCAAAATTGGTATGACCCATCCAGCATTCGTATTGCCGCATAGGATTCATCTTATCGTAAAGTTGAAACACCCCCAAAGGGGTGGAAACGAGCTTGGGGATCTTGGACATAAGCTCCAGAGCATCTTCTGTTAGCTCTTCGTCGTCGTCATCTACCCGTATTTTTTCTGCTATTTCTTCCTCAAGAAGGTCATCATCCCATTTTTCCCACGCTATTTTTCTATTTGGTTTCATTCTAGCACCTTTTTGTGGGATAATTACACCAGTCTAAAAGATAAAATATCTTTTATATCAGGTGTTCATCATCGGGGATAATCTTTGGTTTATAGATATCTAGCATCTTGGTTGGACTAACTACAGTAGAATCTTCTGAAGCTTCTGAAGCTTCTTCTTCATTAAGCTCCTGTTCCATGGTGTGTAGATATGCCCATATCTCAATGAAGTTATCCAGTTTGTTTCGTTTTTCACACTCCTCTTTTATGAAAGAAAGGGTTTCTGCAAAAAGCTCGCCGTCCATGACCTTGTACATGAGGTCAGCAAAGATTATATTAGCGGCAGGTTGATCCTGCCAAGAGCAATCTATCCATATATCCCCGGCAGAATCAACTTCAAATTTTAAAGAAGCTAACGCTTTCTCTTTTTCTTTCTCTTTTCGAGAAAAAAACTTTTTAATAGCCGCTATAAGTTTCATTAACTAAACTTTCGATAAAGCTTTTAGACAGCTTTCAGCATGCTCATAATCTTCGATAGCTTTTATAGCTTCTTCTACGATATTAGAATGATCTCCAATTCCTACGGCATTATTGGTGTACAGGAGATATCTAACAAGGGCTTCTGCCTTCTTAGCTTCGAAATGAGCATTTACAGCTTTGGATACGTCCATTTAATCCTTCCTTTGTGTCTAGCAATTAAGCTGATCGAAGACTGTCACCAACGATCCAAGCGCCGCCCAACAGAACCAAATGGTTTACTTGATCTGCGGATATACCGAGGCCCACACCGTCAAAGATAACAAAAACCACGCCGCCAACGGCGACCCAGAATCTACGCGAGCCAAAAAGACCTTGAACTTTACTAATCATTGCTAGCTCTCCACTGAAGTAAAAAAACGAGAAAATAAAAACACCAACTGGTGTTAAATTATTTTACTACTCAGCCCTTACATCCACATACTTCCCCGATTAGACAAGCACAGTCTGCGCCACATTCGCAATCATCACAGGCGCATGCATTTGCTGCGGCGTGAGGGCATACGTGACTATGTCCAAGCAATGGACACCAGTGAAGTGAGTAACCCAGTCCGACTCCCAATAAAAGACAAAGCCAGTGCTTCTTAAATAGATCTAACATTAGCAACCTCCTTAAATTTAAGTTGAATTTCTTGATGACATCCTTGAATGTTTGAAAAATCCATATTGTCCAAGTCTGGATCGTGTCCCTCTAAATACTTTTTATTGAGTTCCTCTAGGGAAACTCCAAATTTTTGACCAGACATGTTTTCTGAAGAGCCTACTAAGTTCAATGGTGTATTTACGACTAAGCTTTCTTTGAAGGAAGACATACTTTTAGGAAAATCATCCACTTCCCACCCCTTATCCCATATGCCTCCTTCAAAAGCGTTGGGTGTTGAAAATTTGATTTTAACAAAATCGTCTTCATTTCCTATGAACTTCTCCACTAAACTTTTCTTAAAAATATGACCATCAACCGAAAAAGGATACGCATAATTACCCGTTAAAGGTGCTCTGCAATGCTCGCATTGAGAGATCCAGTTCCATATAAAAAACGTATCTTCAGCTATCTCTCCTCTTATAGGAAGAACACAGTCCTGCATCGTGTATTCATTCTGAACAATAGTATTGGTTCCGAGCCTTAAAGACAAGCAAAAAACATCCCTATTGTCAAAAAGTTTTGTTATGATATCTTCATCAACTTCTATTTTACGATATAGGATGTTATCGTCCACAAAAAAACAGACTAGATCACCTCCTTTTTTTACAAGGTCGGTTGTATCTTTTTGAAAATCAGTCTCCTGAATCCAATTTAAAAACGGGTATTTCTTTATCAATTTTTCATAGCCAGTTTTAAATTCATCGTTTGAATGTCTATACAAAACATTGATGTCGAATAACCCGTTGTCATTTTGAATTAAACTTGTCAACAAGAAATCTAACTGACAAGCTCTGTCTTTTGAAAAGACAATAGTGGATATCACGATCAGTTCCTCATTTAGTCCTAGAAGGCGGCAAGTCAGAAGTATCCAGTTTTACGTGAGCTTCTAAGTCCCTGACTAACCTGTCCTCTTTGTGCTGAAGATCGTCCAGCTTTTTATTTATCCTAGATAAGTTCTTCAGAAGTTGTTTTCTTTCTTGATTTATGCTACCGAGCCACTTGTGAGTATTCTTAAGAGTTCTCATCAGTCCTTCCCCTATTCTGGTACACACTTGCCATTTTTTTCTACGTATCCCTTGTTGCAATTAGGTGGATATCCAGCCTTTTCGTCGCTGTAGGATTCTTCTATTCTGTTTAAAATATGATTTGATGAGGTTTCCGCCCTTGACTTCTTAATAAAAACTAACCTTCTGCCATTTTTTCTGTGCGAACCCCTTCTTTTGTAATGAAAAAGTTCTCCGGTTTTTTGATCTTCGTAGATAAAAATAGAGGCCATTTATAGTCTCCTTTTTCCCATTATTATGTAGTTCGTTTTCTCGGGACAAATTTTTGTTTCGTGAGGTAGAGGATCATCAAACACGGTTAGGTTGAATTTTTCACCTAGTTTAGATAAGAATTGTTCTTTCCTTTTTTTATCCCACAGGTTTGAAAAGATATAAATGTTTTTAGAGCGCTGAATGTAGTTCTCGTAAAAATGATCTATACCATCGTCGTTCATTTCCGAAATACAATACTCGCTTATAAATAGATCTGGAGAGCGGTTCAGGGTGTTGGACACAGAGGGGTTGACAAAATCAACTCTAGGTTCTCTACCATTTTCGGATATTGTATCAACAATACTAGGAGTAAGATGGGTATCAAAGTGTTTGGGAATCACTGAGGTTTTGTGGTCAAAATTGACTTCTATGCTTCTTTCTGTTACAAGACTTGTATTCAATCCCAAAGCTCTCAAATATTTTACCGCAAGCAAAGCCACGTTAGGCACGTCTACTAGTCTGTACGATTTAATGTTGTAAAAAGTGGACAGGATGTAACAGAGGCCACCATACCCCACTCCAATCTCAACGATGTCTTTCCCGTGAAGACTTCCTATATGTTTTTGTATATTTTGTAACGAGTTAATATATCTTACAGTGTTGGCAGAAATTAAACCGTACTCTTTTGATTCAAATAATTCGGGATCACCTATCGTATCATTTCTCTTGAATTTTTCTATGTTCAGGCTTATATCATCGTTATCTTTCAGTTTGCCTATCATCCATTCCGCCTCTGATTGACATGACATCCCTACTATTGAATAGTAGTCATGATTCCGTTTAAAGATTTTGAATAATTCATCATTAGTTAGTGCTTCATCAACAATCGAAAAATATTTAATCGCGTTTATATCTGGGACATTCCACATATAATTTCCTTCACGGTATTATTCCAAGAAAACTTTTCCGCTGTTTCAATTCCGGCGCTATTAATTTTCAGATTTTGTTCTTGTTTGAGTTTGTGGATTTCCTGCATATGAGAAACAATTTGGTCTATTTCTAGCTCTTTAATAGATCCCCAATTACCTCCCCCAAAAAACCATTTGTCGTCTTTAGCTTCCTCTAGGCTGTTTATTTCTACGAGATGACAATTGTCCTTATTGCAAAATTCTGTATGTGCGGAATAGTTGGTAGCGATCACATGTTTGCCACAGGACATCATCTCCAATAACTCTAAATTCCAGCCTTCTGCTCTGGATGGAAACACTCCGCAGTCGGTTTGCTTCATAATATTATACACCTCTTCTTGGCTCTGCTGGCGTGGAATAAGTCTTATCTTATCACCCAATCCAGACCTCTTATAAGAATCTGCCCAAGCATGATTTTCTTCTGGGCCACAAAATGGGTTCTCGCACATCATCCATAATTCCACGTCGTCTTCCGACGTAAAAGCTTTGGAAAAAATTTCCGGTAGGGTATCGTGACCCTTTCTTTTTTCCCATTTTCCACAGTTGAAGAAGATTGTATTTTTACGCGGGGCGTCAGATCTTAAAAAGATATCTCTGTTTACTCCAAGGGGGATTACGCAAGTATCAACTTTGATATTGTTTTCTTTTACAACGTTTTTCGCCCACTGGCTACAAACAAAAATTTTGTCCAAACTGGAAAGGTGATGTTTTTCCTGTTCGGTAAAAGTGTCAAGTTCAAAAATAGGAAACCCTATTCTTTCGCCCCTGCCGATAAACTGACTCATATCAAACTGATGCCATATTCTAATACATGGAGCGTTGAAATTTGGCATCTTTGCGTTATCTACACACTCCTTTATCATTGGATGATATTCAGGAGGGGCTTCTCCTTGACCAATTATTGAGAGACCCACCTCATAACCGTCTTTGTGCAGGGTGTTTACAATGTTCAATCCAGCTATACCGTACCCTAGTTGATTGATAGGGCTTATTATATTTATAGCATCACTCATTTAAAGCTCTTGCAGCTTGGGAAATTTCATTCTTCCAGTACGAAAATTTAGCTTTGTCCACACCGGAATCCTGCATCTTTTGAGATATTGATTCGTACTGTGATTTTAGATTTTCAATATTTAATTCATCAAAATTGTCAATAATTAGTATTGGTAAATCTTTAAGGTAGTCCATACATGGACTATTGAACACTATAGGTATGGTTCCAACGTAAATGCATTCTAGAATTCTATAACAGTCCAAACCATTACCCGGAGGGCATATAGCGTAAACATGTCGGGAAAGTTCATCCAAGTATTCTTTAAATTCTTTTGGTTCTTCAACGTATGTAACCCAGTCAAAACCATTACTTAGGAAGAATGATTTCAGGTACTTTCTTTCTAAAGTGTAGTTTTGCCAGTTAACGTAAACCCAGTTATCTGTCTCTGACAATTCGTATTGGTTGGTTGCGAGTATATCATCTGTAGCATCTTTACCTATACCAAGAGGTATTCCTTGAATCCTATCCTGAGAGAGCATAGAATTAACTAAAAACCATTTTGTAACATTTGAAGGTATGCCTTTAAAAGTTGACATTGTGTGGGAATAACACTTCACGGAATAAGTGTCGTTTAAATCACAATTATCTGTATCACATCTTGGTGGTATAACTAATGGGTTGTATCCAAGTTCAGGTATCATATGTTCTACAAACGGAATCCATTTTAGCATGTCAACTCCAACTGGGTGTTGTTGTTGGTATGCAACACCATAGTCGCTAAACCCACTAACTACAACATAATTATTTACAGTAGATTCACATTTCTTGAAAAATTTGTGTATGTGTTCTATATTGCAATACACAACACCAGAATCTGGTATTGAGTCGTCTTTATGATCGTGTTCGTAATTACAATCACCTAAGTCAAACCAAGACTTTACGTTAATGATATCTTCTTTTAAAAACTCGTTCATGATTTTACTGACTCGTAAGGGGTTCGTAACCATCGGGAAGGCTGGGCAGGAACAAAAAGAAACAGCGGCAAAAGATGCCGCTTTTACTTGAAGTATTGTTTGATGAAATTCCATTCCGCATTGTTGTAGATATTTTTTGCGCACATTCCTAAAAAGGGGTGTGCCTTTTTAGCTTCTTTGCACAACATACGAATATGGGGTTGAATAGACTCAAATGGCCCATTCAACCCCACATTCTCAATGTAATCGCAAATTATATGTGTAGCTCTATTGGGATACTCTTTCATTTTATAGTAGGCGTTCTTCCTTCCCATATATAGCAGTTAACACAGCACCATAGTAGTATCTCAGTTGAATAAGATGGTACAAACTCATTCATAATCATTGAGACAAGCGCCGACCACGTAAATACCGAGGCAAAAAACCGACAATTAAAATTGAAGCCTAAGTCAAGTCTAGACACTAAAACTCTCCCCACAACCACAGCTACTTGCGGCATTAGGGTTGTTAAAAGCAAATCCACGTTTAGATAAGTCCTCTATCCAGTCGATAGTAGTACCGTCAATAAACAGTTCAGCTTTCTTTTCGACTATCATGGTCAACCCATCCTGCTCATACTTGTTATGGGTTTTTTCTGAATACTCTGACTGTTCTACAAACCCCAGTTTGTATTCAAACCCAGAGCATCCACCACCAGCAACACCAACCCGTAGCAGCCTGTTGGTTGCTTCGGGAAGGTCTTGCATCACTTTCCTGACCTCTTTGATTGCTTTCTCTGTCAGGGTTATCACAGGATTACCTTTGCATCACTTTCCACGAAATATCTTGGACGACCAGCGAAATCAATCTTCTGCAATTGAGGATCAATACCGAAGTGAGCAAACATAGTAGCGGTAACATCTTTTGGCCCAAAGGGTTCACTCTTGGGAGTTTCTGCCTTAGCCGTAGATTCTCCGATTACTCTACCCATTTCAAAATCTCCACCGCTAAACATCAGTGGGCTAAGTTGCGCCCAGTGATCTCTACCAGCATTCTTATTGACACGATAGGTACGACCAAATTCACCAGTGACTACAAGCAAGACATTCTTGCTCATACCTCTATCATACAAATCATCAATAAAAGTAGACAGAGCATGGTCAAGTGGAGGCATCCTACCATTAAGGGACTTAGCAATGTTGCTATGCATATCCCATCCACCGTAATGGATGGTTACGAACCTAGTGCCATTTTCAACTAACCTACGGGCTAGAAGCATTTGTTCACCAAGACCACCGCCGTACTTCTTGCGGCTGGGTTCTGGTTCTTTCTTAAGGTCGAAGGCTTCACTAGCCTTTCCTAGAATAAGACCAAAAGATTGCTTACGCAAGTCAGGCCAGATTTCAAGAGCGTTTTCAATCTTGAGCTTATCCAGTCCACCAACTAAATCACGACGTTGAAGAAAACGATTGTTCTCCACTCTTGACTTAAGGTTTTCAACGCCCTCACCGCTTGCTCCGTAAGGCTTATACTGACCACCTAACCAAGCTGGACCGTCAAAAGAAATACCATTAACCTTGACGTAGGAAGGCATTCCGGTTGTCGGATGATTAGCTCCATACACCGATGACATGATAGAACCATAGGACGGCTCTTGCTGCATTGACTGTGGAGTATTGTCAGTCGAGTTATGTCCAGTCATTACCCAATGAGTACCAGTTCTATGACTAGAGTTGCTGTGGGCAAACGATCTAACTACAGCGATCTTATCGCCCCTAGTGGCCATCTTAAGGAAGTTGCCGCCAAGGAGAAAGTCTCCGTTAGTCATAACCGAACCAGTAGTGGATCTTACCTCCACTGGAGCCATTGGTTTAGGATCAAATGTCTCAACATGAGTTGCTCCACCGCCTAGCCATAACCAGACTACCGACTTTTCATTGTTGGGAAGATTCTCTACGTTGTCATCTGACAATCCTAGAGAGGCAAGACCAGTACTAATGCCCCCCACCTTCATAAAGTCTCGCCGGTTGAATTGAATGTCAAACATTAGGTGTCTCCTTTTCATACCATTTTAAACGGTTGGAATTATATCTTTTCGGGTCTGCTAGTCCATTGTCGAGTCTACTCTCATCCGTTATATAGTAACCATGTTCATCCTCAATCACAACTTTATTTTCCTTGTTCAGTTCGCCGGTCTTTTCTTCATCGACCATTGATAGATGACTGCCATACCTCGTAGGATATTTATAAGGCTCTGGCGGTTTGATAATCCTTTTCTGCCTAAGTTGTCGTACCATCAGCTACTCCATATACTTTCTCGAAATCGAAAAACCTCCATCTATCTAGATGGTCTACTTCTTCTGCACTGTTAATGTGTTCTAGGTAATTAAGTAAGTCTTCCCAGCTAGAAAACATGGTTTCGTTTGGCATGACTCCATACAGCCAATTAGGAAGAGCGTTCTTACCCTGCTCACACATGATGAGTACGGGCTTCTTTTGAAACACCGCCATGAATGCTTCATGATATGATCCACACATATGCACATCTAAATCTAGGCTCATTACTAGAAAGTGCGCGATGTCTACCATGCGTAGATCAACTGCGCAAATAGGTTTCATTATTTCAGCAACCTTCTCATGGTTGCCCATCTCCTTGTAATAATTAATGGCGTTCCTAGTGTTCTCGTCTTCTGGTGCGAAATCACTAGGCTTGTTACAAGGATTATACACGCCTACCCCAAGATCGTAAAGATGAGGAGTGATCCATTCTCGCCATCCTTCGCCCCCATCAGACACGCGATCCATCGCGCCGCATAGATAACAAGTCATACCTTTTAATCTATTCATTTCTTACTCCAGTAAAACAAAAAACAGGAACGCCCCCTTACGGGGGCGAACCTGCTGGTTGAGGTTTACCTTTTATATACATCTACTAACAACTCTTCGGCACTGTGGTAAACCTTCTTAGAAGCAAGATCCATAACGAGCTTCTTAGCTTCGGCAGCTTTATGACCCATAGATCTGAGTGTTGCAATAGTATCATTAATTACTTGCTCACTCGTCTTGGGCTTCTCGTCTTCCGGTTCCTCCTTATCTACCTCATGGGTACTGATGACGTTTTCCATAACCCATTGTCTGTCACGATGATTGCCATCTTTTGCTCCTTCAATAGCTGATCGACAAATCGTGTCCCAATCGTCATTACAGAAAGGTGTGTGATCCTTTTCTTCTTCTGTCAGGGTGATATATAAGGGTTCTTTCATAGAGCGAAATCCTTGGCAAACACCATACCAAAAACCGATAATGGCTATCATGACATAGACAAAACCGAGAAACCCATCTATACCAACAACATGGGGCATATCCTGCATATGTCCCTCCTCTCAGTTGAGGTCAGGATCATACCCATGATCGGTCCAGTCCTGCTCATCACATTCCTCAACGTCTTCGTTACTACCCATGAGAGTAGCCATGAAGTTAGCGAAGTCATCCTGACTCCATTCTTTGCTATCAGAATGATGAACAACTTGCTGAAGCGGCCCATCGTAATCAGCAACCACTTCGTATGCACAAGTACGAACCTTCTGGCACTCAGAATCGAGAGGCACAGAAACAACGTCCTTGGGGTTCACCTTAACGATGACCACTTTATCATCAGTGTTTGGATCACCAGTAATACGACTGTAGCCTTCGACATACTCGATTGCGCCACAGTGGAGACCCTCGCTGCAACCAACGTCGCAGTTGTCATTCACCTTACGGCGCTTCATGCCTACTTGCTGACCAACACTGTTATCAATGTCGCCAGTCCACTTGTCCTTGTAGTCATGAGTAACAGCCTTGTATGCCAGAAAACACCCATCTTCCGTAATGGGCAAATTCTTATGCTCAAGGAATGTATACAATTCCTCCACAGCACGGTTGCTGGGATTCTCAAGCACATTAGCCAAGAAATTAAGCATCGGCTTAAACGGGAATCCATCCCTCATCATTTGCATAACACGATCCGTTAGCGCGTTATGAATCTCCTCATCATCATACTGAAGGATACCGTCCTTGATATCAACCTTTCCCTCAGTGTAATTGAGGATTGACTTAGGGATGTCGAGCAACGGGATCAAAGTAGCTTCATCGTTGTTACCAAGGCATTCCTTAATTGCCATGTAATTAGGATGGTCATGTCCAACTGTGTGACTCTCGTTGTTCACAACGATTGTCATAGTTCCGTTACCGCTTACAATGTAATTCATTTTCAATACCTTTTTAAGTTACGCAGACTGGCTAATCTTAAGACCGCTAACCTTGTTGACGCTAAACGACTTAGTATCTACATCATTCTCGATAGTGAAGAACGCACCATGCGGACCAACACCAAAGTCAACCAACTCACCGTGACGGGGCTTATCGTTGTAAGTGAACTCAATGTCACTGTTCAAAGCCGTACTCAAAACGTCCTTCAATTCACCAAAACTCTTTCCACTAATTCTCATCTTCTTTTCCTTCTTCTTCAAACCTTGGAACGGGAGTGCCAAGCTCATACTTGAATAGATACTCCACGATCTTTTCCACCTTTTCTTGATGCTTAATAATGACCTTGTTCTGTGCCACAATCTCCCTGATTAATTTCCTGTTGTGAAAACTGTTTACAGGAGCCTCTTGTTTTCCTACTTCAACTTCAGTCGCACTGATTCCTCCAATAAGATATCCAAGGTAAACGCAGCCTACAAGACCCGCTGCATAAATTATACTGATATGTCCGTTAATTCGCTTCATTGGCTTCCTTCTCCTTCAAGTCTACGTATCGTACCAACTCTTTGATAGCTTCACTCGGCTTATCGAAATGATTTGAAGCAAAGTTATGGCACACGGCTTTGACAAGGGGATACTTCTCCCATAATGCCTTCTCCGCTTTGTCAAAATCCTCCTTCTTAATACCGTTACTGATTTTCTCTACTTTCATTTCCGCACAGTTCAACAAGGTTAGAACTGCTCTATATTCTTCACTCTCTTCTACTTGTTCTTCCTCATAGAGCTTCATGAAGTTCTTGAGATCATTATCTGTCTCGGTCAACTTAGCGAATGCCAAGACCTCATCGTAATCCAGATTGTGATTACCATAACGGAACAGGTCAGAGCGACCTTCTCTCATTCCAATTATAGTGCGGTAGCCTTTATGGTCAAGATGATCTTCAACAATTTCTTCAACTTTGTCAAAGATGTTAACCCAAACACCTGCTTTCTCTAGATCACGAAACTTCTTGGTCTTCATGACTGCTGACTTAACACCATAGATTTTATCAATGTCGATGCCAAGTTTGTCACACTTATTAATGATGGTCTGAAAAGTACCAGTCCTTGAGGAGAAAGAACCGTATGGTCGTTTCGGGTTTTTGAACTTGTACCTATTGATCTCTACAAAGTAACCACCTTCCTTGAGGTCTATAGTTACATCATCCCAGTTGTTAGCATCTCTCCAGCCATAAGTACCACCATTCCAAACAGCAATCTTAGTCCTAGCCTCTGTATCAGAGTAAGAACCACTAGTATCCGGTCTAGGTAGATCAGATGCAAGAAGAATATCGCTATCTTTACATCCCAACTTATCCTTAACCCGTTGGATAGCTTCGTCGCTACCTTTAATCAGGTAGACCCTAAAGGAGTTGTCAGAACTTCCCCACCTGTTGTGGGTAGTATTATCCTTAACGAGTTGCTTGGTTCTGCCAATAGCCCCTCGTTTAAGATCATCCACATAGATAACATAATTGCCTCTAGGAGCGATGCCAGTTTTGCTGTCTCGCTGAACTGCCTCTTTCCACCCATCTCTGTAATACATAACTACAGTTAGGCCATCAATACCTCCAGTGGGAATATGATATCCCCATGTGGTACTCTCAGAAAATAGCTTCTGACCTTGCCATTCAGCATTTTCCTTATTGATACTTTGACCGATTCTACCAAACTTTTGATCGGAATCAACAATATCAACAAACATCTTCCTAGCATCCCAGAGTGTTTCAGCGTTCTTAATTGACTCCTCAACAATACCAGCAGCCTGTTCCAGAACCTCTTGACACTTTTTGATGATAGCCTTCTGGGTGAATTCATTATAGCTAAGAGATTCACGGGAAGGAGTGATATTAATTTCACCAATATCGAAGAACAGATCCATCTTTGACATCAATACTGGCTTGATCTCTTGAGGGTAATCACCCATAGCATCTTGGTCAATCTCGTAACAGACTTGTCCCATGATAGCACTACAGTGGTAATTGGGACCACTACCGTCATGAACAGCCCAACCATCACCTTCAAGGATATAGTTAACTGGTTCAACTTCGATACTTTGGCCAGTGACCTTGGGCTGGACTTTGAAGTAGGCGTAAAGTTCTCCAGCCTCATCTTTAAACCTGTCAAAGTCATTATCATAAGCATGAGACTGGACAGGGAAGCTAACCCTCAAACCGTTAGGTTCGCTGGTATCCTTTTCATGGAGCAAAGCAAATACTGGCTCCTCTTGCTCATTCTTATAAGCACTGTAGGTACGATGCTTGCCATTAAAGAAAGATTCAACGGTAAAGCTATCGTTATAAGCGAATGGAGACTTACTACCAAGACCCATACATCCAACAGCCTTATTACTGTCAGTCCGGTTGGACCGAAAGTAGGTGGTATACAGGTTCATGCAATCGTCATGCGAAAGACCTGTACCAAAATCCCGAATGCTAAAATGGGGTTCCATTGAATTAGGCAAGTGAACCTCGAAGGGGACATCAGGCTTGCCAGCGTCGATGTGTGAGTCGTAAGCGTTTGTGCTAAGCTCACGAACTACTGCCCTTATCTTGTTCGCGTACAGTCCATCCGAGAGAATGGAGAAGGCTTTTGCTGTAGCCTCAATCGTGTAGTTCGTTTCCTCGAACTTCTGCGACCTTTCAATTAGGTTAGCGTTCTTTTGCAGTTTCATTTCATCAACCCTCAACCAAAGAAAACGATTTTTTCAAACTCTCTAATCAATTTTAGCACAGGTTTGTGGGAAAGTCAAGAACTCTTTGGCCCGTTTGGCCTATTTTTTAAAAAGTTTTTCACCGGCCTAACTCCATAGTGACCAAGAAACCCACCTATTCTTGGCATATCAAGAGAGGTTCTGATATAGTTCTCTAATCTGGTTAACGGACATATCTCCCTAGTGAATGTAACTGTAAGGATAAAACTGTTGAGAGGCATCCATACTAACAACGGATACAGGAACGGTAAAACAAAAAAGGCAATAATATTTACCGTGATAACAAAGGAATGGAAAGCTACTAACGAATAAAGACACGTCTTCTTATAAAGGTCTTTTTTTCTACTTCCGGTTCTATCCTTGTAAAGCTCCTTCAGCATTTCAAGACTAGTTTTTAGTGAATCATTATCAGTACTTTGACCAATTTCATGCTCAAGTCTTGCTGTTAATTCTCTGGCGTCATCTGCATCCAGAAAATCATCCATTATTTCCATAATACTGTTGGCTTCTTCGACGCTTGTAGGCATTTGTAAACCTTTCTACCTTTTTGCTTCACGTTACTCGATTACTGCCCTACCTTTGAGAGTTTCCCAGTCCTTCTCTGGCCTAGCCATGAGATTAGTGTTCCAAGCTCCTTCTATTGTGTTGGCTTTTATACACAGAGTTTGTGCGAGATGCATTAACGCATTTATATCTTTTGGAAAACAGCTTCCTCCAAATCCATAGTGACCATCGGGACCGGGAACGGCCCAGTGTGTATTTCCTAGACGGTCATCGTGCAAGGCATATTCAGCTACCTTGTCGTAGTCTATATCTAGATTTTTGCAGATGGCGTACATTTCATTAGCGAATGAAACTTTAACCGCAAGAAATGAATTAGTAAGATACTTAACCATCTCTGCTATAGTGGAGTCGGTTTTTATGATATGGGCATTAGGAAAGATTTTTGAATAGAATTGTTTCAGCCTAGTTGTTGCTGGTCTAGGGCCACCTAAAATGACTCGACTAGTGTTGCGAAAATCTTCTTCAGCGTTTCTTTCAAGTAGAAACTCCGGGTTAAAAACTATTTGAGAATCTTGACATAGCTCTTGTAACGTCTTAGTAGTATTAGGAGGGACCGTGGATTTAATGGCAATTATGTTTCTTCTTCCGGTGCTACAGGCTTCTTGAACAACTTCTTTGACTATTGAGATATCGCAAGACCCATCTTCCCTCATTGGGGTTGGGACACAGACAAAAAGCAAATCGCAATCTCTGGACAGCCCATGCACGCTTTTATGTGTGGATAGATCTGTAAGCATTTTATCGTAAGTATACACCTTATAATGTTGAGCAAAGGCGCAACCCAATGCGCTTCCTACAAATCCCTGACCAATGATTCCCACGGTTTGAATGTTCATAGTTCCCCCGCCGCTTTCTCTATGTAGGAATGGGCAAAATCAGCATCCTCTTTTGAGAATGTAAGATGAGGTCTTAGTCTTATAGATTTCTTGCCACATTTTAGAACCAACATATTTTCGGATAGCAATTCCATCATTTTGTCTCGTTCTGATTCGTTAGACAAATCAAAGGCTATCATTAAGCCTCTGCCTCTGACGTTTGAAATGCCATCTACAATAACCAACTTTCCGAGGAGGTATTCACCTATAGTTTTTGCATTCTCTACAAGATTATTTTCTTCTATTGCATCTATGATATGGCAGAATCTAACCATGTCCACAATATTTCCTCCCCATGTAGAGTTAATTCTGGAGGAGACGGTGAATACGTTGTCGGGAACTTCATTGATTCTATTTGTGCAACAAAAGCCACACACCTGAGTCTTCTTACCAAAACAAATCATATCAGGCATTACGCCACTAAAATGTTTGTACCCCCACATTTTTCCTGTAAGTCCTAACCCGGTTTGAACTTCGTCAAATATTAACATTGCGTCATACTTATATGCCATTTTTCTAAGGTGCCGGAACGCCGCTCTGTTAAAGTGTATATCTCCTCCTTCACCTTGTATCGGCTCTATAATTATTGCCGCTACATCACCGTGCATTTTATGCTCTATATCAGACGGGTCATTAACAGGGGTCCAATTAAAGGATGGAAACCATCTGGTTTTATTAGGATCTGTATTTGTAATAGACATTGAATATCCGCTTCTTCCGTGAAAAGCATTGCTAAAATGTATAACATCAAGTTTATTGGCAAGAGCTTCATTTAGGCTGGGACTCATGTCTATTGTATATCCTAGTTTTTGCGCCTTCCAATCAAAAGCAGCTTTTAATGCATTTTCTACCGCTAGTGTCCCACCATCAACAAAAAAGTAGTGTCTAAAATCTCTTGTGATGTCCGCAAATTTTTCTACGAATTCAACATAGGGCTTTGAATACATGTCACTATTTGCCAACTTGTGCATAGCTACGCGCCCTAGTTCCTCTTGGGCGTTGATTAGAGCGGGATGATTCCAGCCTAGAGGTTGACTAGCAAATTGGGAATAACAGTCTAAATACTTCTTTCCATTTTCAGCATCTACTATCCAAGAACCTTGACTTTTATCTAGGTCAACAACAACATGAAAACCATCGGTCAGAATGTACTGAGACAAGGTATTTATAGCTTGAGAGTTAGACATTTTGTTGCTCCTCCAGCCTTCATAAATTCTGACATATCACACATGAATACACTATGGTTACCAAACGTATCGTCACAATCAACAGAAGGAGTGACGATGTTATTATCAATTTCTATACTGTTACATATAAATTGTTTAGCTTGAGATTCAGCCACGTTTAGTATGTCTAATGGCACCTGCGTAAATAGACATGTTTCTATCAATTTTTCTATGGCTCCTTCAATTGATTTATGAGAGAAGGCTTCTCTGTAATAAATGACCCTATCCTTCATATGGAAAAAACAGGTGTCTAAATGATAAAAATGTGGATCAACTAATTCACAGGAAACATATTCGACATTAAATACGTTTGCAATTATTGAATGAGCCTCTTTGCTTGTTCTAAAACCATATCCCATAAACAAAACATCGTTTATAAATATGGCGTCGGCTGCTCCTTCAAAAAAGATGTGTTTAGGAAGCTCTATGACCCTATACCCGTGATCTAGAAACCATTGCTTAAATAACGGGCTTTCTCCTTGACGCTCTTTATGTCTATTGTTAGACAATATCACAGTTTTACCATGCACAAAACCTGCGTTAGCAGTAAAGACCATGTCTGGATAATCTGAATGAGGATCTATATATTTGAGATACCCCCCGGACCTTATAAGCCTGTCGCACATCTTCAGCCATTGTAAATCTGCTTTCTTGTAATCAACATCCATACTTGCATCCATCCAAGCGTTAATTTCATAGTTAACGCCATAAAAGGTGGGTGGACATACAAGAATATTATTCATTTCAAGAGTTCATGCCTTGAGGAAAGTTAAGAGTATCTCCATGATTGACGGTCCAAGCAACTTCGTGAGTAACAGATCTAAAAGTACGAGCAGCGCTAGGTTGCCCATTTCCAGATTTCTTTACTCCTCCGAATCCAAGATGAGACTCAGCCGCAATACTACCACCATTCCAATAACCAAGACCAAAATCACATTCATTACGAACCCTTCTGGCAACTTTAAAGTTTTCGGTTACTACTCCAAGAGCTAATCCGTAATCAGTATCGTTATAAATATTAATAGCTTCTGAAACTCTATCATAGGGGATAATAGATACATGAGGCCCAAACACTTCATTCTTTAGGTACGGAGCATCTTTCCATTCGGTTTTATAAACCGTAGGAGTCATAAATAATCCGTCTTCAACAATTCTAACCCCGGCAAGCAGCACGTCTACGTCCTTGTCGTTAAATACAATGCTATTGAAGTGCATAACCTTGTCCAACCCCTGTCGATTTATCAGTGGACCGTAGAAAGTGTTTTCATTAAACGGATCGCCAGTCTTTAGCATTGCACTTCTAGCAGCAAATTCTTCTGCAAACTGGTGATATAAAGATCTATGAACAATTAGCCTACCGGCAGACACACATCTTTGTCCAGAAAGTTTATATGCACTAGCAAGACAAGCAGCCATAGCCATATCATAGTTGGCATCTTCGTGGATGATTACAGCAGACTTACTACCCATCTCACACGAACAAGACTTGTGCCAACTTTCAGCGCAAACTTTTCTGACGTGCATGCCCACATCGGCGCTTCCCGTAAAACATACATGGTCTACATCCTGATGAATCAACATATCTCCAACTTCGCCGTCACCGTGAAGTAGATTGAATACTCCCGGTGGAAATCCAGCTTCGTGATATAGTTCTGCCGTTAATTGTCCCACTAAAGGGGTATCTTCACTTGGTTTTAGTATGACAGTATTTCCCTCAACCAAAGCAGGTGCGGCACACCAAAAACCACCAATAGCAAAAGGAAAGTTAAAAGGAGCGACAATTGCGACCACACCCTTTGGTTTGCGAAGCATGTAAGCATCTTTTTCAGGTAGTTCTGACGCGATTGCTTCACCATAAGGCATCCTCCCTGTACTAAATGCATATTGTGCCATGTGTAGAGCTTCGTTCACTTCTGCAACAGACTCGTTGTATACCTTACCCGTTTCGATGCTGATCATTTTTGCAATTTCATCTTTTCTTTTTTCGATCAGGCTAGCTAGCTTGAGGAAATATTCGGCTCGTCGCACCCTGCCATACTCCCTCCACCCGTAAAAAGAATCTCTTGCAAAATGGTATGTGGAGTCAACTTCTGACTGAGTGGCTTGAGGAAAAGATCCTATAATTTCTTTTGTTGCTGGATTCTTGCTGTCAAACGCCGCCTGTTGGCTTCCTCCGGTCCATTGACCATTGACATAGTGTAATCCTTGAGTAATCGTATAAGTTCCCATTATAATCCTTTCGTGCTATTCATTAAGTCCTTAACTGACTTTTCACAGAATCCTTTAGATCCTCTTTCAATCAGTTCGATAATTATTCCACCTACGTATTCCAAGGGTTTAGTAAAAATTTGCCGAAGGTCGTCGTCTGGACATTCGATTACATCGTCTGTAAGAAACTCGACAATGCCTTGTTTCTTCCATTCATCAACAACAGCGTCTATATCTCTTACCTTATAAGCTATATGATGTATACCACCAATACCACCCCTAGCCTCAACCCAATCCCCGACAATTGAGCCGGGACTTCCGTCAGATATAAATATCTCCGGTCCTTCACGAACTAAAATAGATGGATTTATTGGTGGAAGGAGGACATAACATTCGGCCTTGGAGCCATCATCAAATTCTACATCAAATTCGGTTCCAAACTCGTAACCGAACATCGAATAAAAGAACTCTGCTGCCTCATGTCTACCTTTTACCCTGTAGGCAATATGATCTAGTTTCATGACACGATTTTCCTCCCGTATCTATCTCTGTCTGTAAGGTCATCTATTTCCTTCCACACGTCTTCCCACCCGTCTTCACTATCACTGTTGACTCTAGCAGCCTTATCGTCTATATAGAGAACTCCAGCAATCTTGCCCATAAATGCGTGGTGATATTTAACACCGTGATCCTTCAGCCACTTCACCCATTCTACATATCCACGTTCATATTGTCTATTTATGTTACCCTTTTCTCGATCTCCATATCTCGCTGTATATAGTACGATTTCATATCCCATGTCATACAGTTTATTTACTTGGTCGATACCGTGCTGTAAGGGGCCAGCATTCGCATATATACCACCGTGGTCTTTATCGGCTATAACTCCGTCGCAGTCTACTATTAATCTCTTTTCGCTTCCACCCATTGTCATATTAACTCTCCTTATATGAGTACCCCGCTGGGGAATCGAACCCTACCCCTCCATCCGACACATTCAGGGGATGAGCTTAGAAGGCTCATGTCGGCTGCAACAGGGCTTTAGTCCATAAATCCGAACACCTTTAATAATACCAATATACCAGTGATTGCTGCAACAAATGAAAACGATGTTCTCATCAATTCCATCTTATGATTATGAAGATCTAGCCATCTTTCAAATTTGCCTCTTTTGCCGTTAAGATCCATCTTCAAGAGCCTCTATAATACGACTCGTAGACACCATAGTGTCATTTGCAGTATCAAGAGCGAAGGGTTCACGATTGGAGGGGAAACCCTTTTGGTTAACAATAAACGATTCCCCCAAGGTAACATTCTCTCCACCCTCCAGATATTCATTAGTAGCCCTGCGTACAGCCCTCACGCAGGCATCAAAAGGAGTATTAGATTCCACTATTTCTTGCAGGGTTCCGGTCTCTACATAGTATTTAGGCATTATACGGTTACACTCTTGGCTAGGTTACGGGGGCGGTCAGGGTTAAGTCCTTTTTCAACAGCTACGTGATACGCAAGTAACTGTAGGACAACATTTGCTACAAGTGGCTGCATTGCCACACCGTGAATATCGCATGTTCGGAAAGTCCAGTCTGCAACTTCTTTTACTCTGTCATAGTTTACAGGACTAACAACAGCAAACACTTTTCCGTTTCTGGATTTAACCTCTCTCATGTTAGAAATAATTGTGTCTATGTCGAAAGAGCCGGTAACAGTAAATATGCTTGGAGTCTTTTCATCCACCAAGGCGATGGGTCCATGCTTCATTTCTGCTGCTGGCATACCCTCTGCGTGAATGTAACTAACTTCCTTTAACTTAAGTGCGCCCTCTAAGGCTATTGGGTAGTCCCAATGTCTACCTAAGAATAGAGCGTTGTCATACTGGGCTATCATCTTTGCAATAGTCGCTACGGTTTGTTCACGATCAAGCACATGCTTAATTCCTTCGGCTAGGGCGTCTTGGTAGTCTAACACTTTAAGTTCGTTTTCTTCAGATTCAGATGACCAGTGCCAAGCAAGCTCCCATAGCGCATAACAGGTTAGAGTAAAGGTTTTAGTAGCGGCAACTCCTCGTTCAATGTTTGCGCCAATATCAATTGTGTGAAAGAAAGAATTTCCTAGGTGGGAATTAATATTGTTTGTAACTACAAAAACGCTGTCTGACTTAGCATCACGGGATGCACGAATAATATCTTTAGTTTCTCCGCTTTGGCTTATGTAGATGTCGGTTGCGTTTGGGTCTTTAAGAGTGAGATTGAAGGCTTCACTTCCATAAGTTACGGTAGTGGGAATCCTTGCAATCGTCTCAAACCAAACCTTTGCCCACATAGCTGCATAGTAGCTACTTCCACACCCAATCAGGTTTAATCTCTCTGGCCGAAACGGAGGATGGTACATAGGATAATTACCCATATCCTCCATAAGAGAGTATTGTTCTTTAATCTCTTGCAGCATGAAGTGAGGCTCAGATAATTTATGTTCCTGTTGCTCTGGCACTGTTTCTATCTTCGCAGATGAGCTAAACGGTTTCACACTAGATATTATCCCCTTGGAAGATAAGCACACCACAGAGTTCTTAATTCTTCGAGCCTCTTTCGCCTTGCCCGATATCGCATACGAATCGCTGCTAACGTGTCCATTATCTGTAACTAACAGTGACTTAGAGCCTTTGGTGGCACAGAAAATATAATCTGGCAGGCTTGAGAAGGACACTAGGAATGCATTATCACCTTCTAGTTTTTGTGTTACTGCATTGACCGTGAGAAGATAGTCTTCTGGTGTTAGTGGGACTTGTTCTCGCAGGGGTTCTGTAAAACGGTCTGGGCTTTTGACGGTCATCCAGTGTTTGGTAAGGCGTAGTTTTAATTGCTGAACTATATACTGCGTATCCAACATATCAGATGGAGAATTATCTACCGTACCATTGTGAACAACAAATATAGTTTCTTGTTCGTCATACTGTGGATGAGCATTTTCTTTTGTGACCTCGCCATGAGTTGCCCATCTGGTATGACCTATTGCAGAAGTATAGCCCCTTAGTGCATGGGAATAGCCATTGAGATTTGTATTTCTAGATACCAGCCCAACATCTTTGTAGAGAAATTTGGAATCATTTTTGAAGGCACAGAATCCATAGCTATCATAGCCACGGTATTCCATTCGCCTCATGCCTGTGATTACTGTGTCTATAGTATCTGTTCCAATACATCCTATTATTCCACACATACAACCTCTCCAATTTTATTCGACCACCAAATGTCACCTACTCCGATAGCAGACAATACGGTTTGACAATCTTTACAAGGCTTGGCGTTTCTTAAAACACAATCTCTAGACACTCTGAGAGAAACCAAGCTGAACGAATTATCTATCTGGGATTTTCCCCACACCTTTTGTACCGCATTGATCTCAGCGTGAATGTAGGGATATTTAATGCGGCGTTTTGTATTAAATCTTTTCGCAAAGTATAATGCTTTAGCGCACGGCTTATCTGCATAGTTCTGGCCAATAGAAATAAGCCTGTTCTTTTTCCACAGAAAAGCAAAATGAAAAGCCTTACAGCTTTGTGTATTCTCATATCGCTCAGGAAAAAGTTGACAGGCTATTTGGACAGACTTATCAATGTTCTTCTGATTTATCATTTTTAGGATTCCTATAGGGGGTTAGTCTTTCTCTAGCCTCCCACTGAATTTTCTCAATCTCTTTCTCTATTCTTTTTGATTCTCTTAGCTCACCTCTTTTTCTTACGACTTTCTCTTTAGCTCTCGTTTCTCGCTTCTTTTTTTTCTGTAGCTTCTTTCGTTCCTTAGACATCAACCTGAACCTCCCAACTCTAATTCAAACGGATCACTTGGATCATTATGCTGTTTTAACTCTCTGTCTTTGTGGTCATAATCCCTAGCATGTGTAACTAATTCGCTGCTGCTCTGTATTTTATTCCCACCAAGATTCCATCTCAGCCCGATGCCATATCTTTTACAGAACTTTACTTCTGGAACATTATCAGAGACTCTATCTCCCCCGTTTCCGAAGTAGCATGGGCGTAGTTGGTCTAAAGCCTCACATACAGTACCGTCAGAGTCATCAACCTCAATAACATGGTGAACGTCACTAAATGCCTCTAAGATTGCCTTTCTTTCTTCAAAGGGCATAAACACATATCCCTTTTTTTGTTGTAGCCATGCGTCACTGTTCAGAATAACAATAACACTGCCTTCTTGTGCAGCGCCTTTAATCATATTCAAATGACCGATGTGTACGGGATCAAACCCGCCACTAATCGCTATAGTTTTATTCATACTTTCTCCCAATGTAAAATGGAGGCGGCGGGAATCGAACCCGCGTCCTGTATAGCTTAAACAATAACTTCTACATGGTTAGTCTGTTGTTATCGCACAGCAGACAAAACTAGATGGATTGACCATCATCAGACCATTATGGTCATCAGGCGTTATTTTTGGGTTAGCCATCCCTATCCGATTATCGGAGTCAGCACAATTGGATAAAAAGGTTTGTGCAACCCCTGACTACTCTAGGCAGCCAACGCGAATTGCTTTTCGGCAATTACTTTTTGGTCAGCTTTTATAGTGGCCAACTGACCAACCACTCCATGCAACTATTATCTCCACTACCAGTCGAAGCCAATCGCCCCCTTATTGTTAAACACTTATGTCATTTCCGCCACAGTTGTAATAAACGGCGGAAGTCCCGCCCCTAAAGCTAATGCCACATCTATCTCTTCGACACTATCAACTATATTCTCGTCAAGGAGCATTCTGGCCTCATTAAGCATGGGAGAGACAAGCCTGTCTGCAATTACATGAGATGATTCCCTAGTCTCTCCCGGCACAGAGAATCTACCAGCTTTTTTACCTGATATGACATCGTAGCTATAAAATCCTCTATGCGACTTTCTTCCGAAGTCTTTATTTTTGTATAGTTGATGGCATACGCTATTATCAGAAACAGTTATATGATCGTATGCTTCTGCTATGCTTTGAGACCCGTGGTAGATAACATCAAGGCCAACAAGATCACAGAGTTCTGCTGGACCCATAGGCCATCCATGATTTCTCATAACCGTATCTATATGAGAATAGTCATGGCCTTCTGAGACCATCTTATCAAACTCAATCAAATATGGCATCAACATACGATTGACTACAAATCCACTACAGTCATTGCAAATCAGTGGTATTTTTCCCATGGCTAAGGATGTCTTACATAGAATAGCTATAGTTTCTTCTGAGGTAGATGGTCCTGAAACTACCTCAACGAGAGGCATTTTAGAGACAGGATTAAAGAAGTGCATTCCTCCAAAATTGCTTCTGGATGATATGTCTTCTACTTTAAATGTTGAAGTGTTTGTAGCAACGAACTGATCTACACACTTGGAGACAACTTCTCTCTTTAATGAGAGAACCTCTGGAACTGCCTCTATAACGAGATCGGAAGATTCAATCGCCTCTGACAGATCGGTTGTGGTTCTGATTAATGGAATATCTTTAGCCAACTTAAATTGGCCGACATCTATATCATATAGGTTGACGTTAATGGATGCTTTGTTAGCCAAAGCAAAAGCAATACCCATTCCCATAGCACCTGCTCCAAGAACAGCAACAGTTTTTGGGGTATCCGTATTGGCTGACCGCATTGTCGCCTTGGATATAAGGCTTGAATAAAATTCGCTATTGTTCTTTGACATTTTAAATCCTGCTAATCTTAATCGTGGTGTTTTTACTGAGACATCTTTCCAACAGATTAAGTACCCCCGGATAGAGTCGAACTATCGTTACCGCTTTATAAGAACGGCGTTCTAACCATTGAACTACGGGGGCATTTATTACGCCTTTTCTATTCGACGTATTATGTTCCGTAGCTCATCGGTTGTCATTATTACACTCTGTTTGCTTATAACTTTCGTATCGTCAAACCATGTCTGAACAAAAGACACTTCTTTATTTCCTTCAGAGATAAAAGCCTTTGTCTCCCAATGGAAACTGCCCATGCCTTCATCACACTTATATATTAACCGTCCCATGAAGCTCGCCTTGTGTTGCTAGACTGCATTGATTAGCTCTTTCCAACAAAGCGTTCTGTGCATCTTCCCTTTTCCCTTCGGCCCAAAGTCTTAAAGAGTTTTGTTGTAATTCTCTGCCAAATGAAAATGATGTGTACCAAGGAAGAGAAATACATCCATTTATAGCATTAAGATTTTCCACAGCCATTCCGTCAATTTGACCACCACTTAAAAAAGCAATCATGGGTACTGCTGCTGGAACTGCTCGTCTAAGAGAGCTAACTGTTAGTTCAGCTACTTCATCACTGCTAATGCTGCTAGCATACTTATATCCATGTAAAATCATATTTGGCTTTAGAATCATATACTCCAGTTCAACCTTCTCGTAGAACATAGCATCGAACACATGATGTAAAACTCTTTCAGTTATTCTGATAGAATCATATATTGTGTGTGTGCCATCCATAATAACTTCTGGTTCTACAATGGGAACCATGTTTTCAAGTTGGCACTTTTTAGCATATCTCGCAAGATGCCAAGCGTTTGCAAGGATGCAAGAACCGCTATCACCAATATTAATAACAGCACGCCACTTAGCGAATTCGGCCCCCAAGTCTTTATAGTCTCTGAGTCTTTCTGTGAGTCCATCTAACCCCTCCGTTAAGAACCCGCCATCCGTATAGGGTTTCGCTCCCTTGTCCACCTTGATACCTAAAGCTATCCCCTTTTCTCTAAGAGGGGCGACAGTAGGCTCACCATCAACGGCGCTTCGCAGGGTTTCGTCATACAGGATAACACCACTGATGTAGTCTTCTAATCCGTCAGTGGAAAATAACGTGTGCCTGTAGTTGTGTCTCGTACTCGGTGTAGAATCTATCCCAACCGAGCTTAACCTTTTTTCAATCGTTGGGATGCTTTCATCTGCTGCCAAAATACCCTTACCGTATTCGGCCAGTTTGTCTATAGTGTTTTGCATTAGTAGTGAACCCTATTTGTTCTGACGAAAGTTGCACACCTTGGGAAGTCTTTGAGAGAGTTTGCTCCTACATAGGCACAAGCACTTCTTAGGCCCCCCGTAACCTCCTGAATGACACCCATGACCGGACCTTTATAGACTACTGATTCAGATTTACCTTCCGAAGTTCTGTAGGTTCCAACTCCACCATTATGAGCATCCATAGCCTCCTCGCTAGACATCCCATAAAAGCGTAAAGATTTCTTCACTCTTTTACCACTTACAGTGTATCCACCTTTGTCATTCTTAAGAATTTCAGATTCTTCTTCCCATTTTCCCTCACACTCGTCTGTCCCTGCCAACATGCCCCCCAGCATAACGAAATCGGCCCCGGCAGCGAATGCCTTGACAACATCTCCCGAAGTTCTGCATCCTCCGTCTGCGCAAATATGTCCTCCTAAACCATGCGCAGCATCCGCACACTCTATTATGGCCGACAACTGAGGATAACCGCAACCCGTTACCATTCTTGTTGTGCATACGCTTCCCGGTCCTATTCCTATTTTGACTATATCGGCCTTACCACTGATAAGCAACTCACTCACCATCTCTGGCGTACACACATTACCTGCCATGATGATAGTGTCAGGAAACATATTTCTTATGCGTTTAACATGGTCAACAAACACCTTTTGATAACCGTTTGCCACATCAATACATATCTTATGTATTCCTAGACCACCCTCGTCTAAACGAGGAAGCTCATCGTTAACATCTATTAATTTTTCGACATCTTCCTGTTTAATGCCCAGTGTATAAAAAGTATCCAATCTGGGTGCTTCAGCAAAGAAGTTTACTAGCTCGTCTACGCTGTAGTATTTATGTAAACAGGTTAGCATCCCATTCGGACTCAACTGTTCAGACATAGCCATAGTCCCTACCGTGTCCATGTTAGCGGCTACAATAGGAACAACAGCCTCTTTAACTGGAGCGTGAAGATAATCATACACCTTCTGTATATCAACCCCAGACCGACTACTAAGGGTGGATCTTTTCGGTCTGATAAGAACATCGTCAAAATCCAGTTTAATTCCGTCTTCAAACTTCAACTGATCCACCTCAAAAATAAAAAAACAGGCGGGTGTATGTTTCACTACCACTTTAATCGTGGAGGTTTGATGGTTCCTCCCTCACGCACCTGTGTAACACCTACACCATCTTCGGTGCTGTTAAATTAAACGTCAAGAACTTGGCGAATCTTACCGCGAAGAACCTGATAGTTTCCACGGTTAGACTTTGCTTGAGTAGCACTTGACACATTTGTCGTAAAGGTACTCGTCAGACCCAACTTGGTAGCGGCTTGCTTCTTTCCCCTACAGGTGGAAGCATACGTTCCCTTACCAGTTGAGCGACAAACAGCAGTCATCGGGTCAAACTTCTTACCGCGAGTCTTACCATTCCTAGCAGTACCAACAATAGTCTTACCTTCCAGACCCCACTTGTACGCACCTGTTGTCTGTGAAAGCGCAATCAAAAACTGTGTCTCTGTCATTCCGAACTCTCCTTCTCGTTAAACTCTTCCTCACATTCTTCGAGATGCCTACGCAGCATCTCTAATTGTTTATTCAGGTCGGTAACTTTCACCTTAATCTGTTCGACATAAGCCTTTGCCATCTCCTCTTTTGTTGGCATGTTCTTCTCCTTATAGTGGTCGGGCCGAGATATTATAGGAATAACTCAATATTTTTTCACAATTTTCGGACTGGTAGAAACCCTGTTGGTCTTAGACACTTCAACAAAGAACGAATCTGTTATAGAGAAACCGGGAACCACCTTATCAGTGCTGTTGTAAAATTTAACCCAGATGTTAACTCGCCATTTGTTATCCCATAGATGTCTTGCTACAATATTGTGAAAGCCCGGTGGCTTTCCCAGTCTTTTTAAGACCTTATGCTCGATAGCTTCTTTTAATTCTTCTGATGGTGGACCCATAGGATCGACCTTTTGATGCATTGGTTGTTTTTGTTTTACTGGACGTTTTTCTAAACCCATCATGGTTATTTCCTTATTTAGCTTTGTAGTCCTTCAAAAATTTTCCTATTTCAATTTGTGAAAGCACGGTCACAATTTTTGCGCACTCCATTGGTTTTAGAGTAATAGAACTATGGGCGACCACTGTCGGTCCACGGTATACACCTTGAGTCAAGACTAAATTGGCTCCTTTTTCGCTACCTAGATAGGCTAGGGTTTCTATGTCCAATTCACCCTCTTTCTCTTTTAATTCGTATATAAGCATCAAAAATCCTCGAAACTTTATGGTCGGCTACGTATGCTCTCCCTATAATTATACCACGATTTCGTCGCCGGTAAAGAAGTTTTTTAGCGATTTTTGCTCTCTGAGCTTAAGTATAGCCCTTCTTATACCTTCATTAACTGCCTGTTTACTTACACCTTGCATTTTTGCAATTTCTGAACAATTATAACCCTGAATATAATATTTTCTCAAGTAACCCTGTAGCTTTACTGAGTTACATTTGTGACTTACAATATATTCTGAAAATTCGTCACTACCGTTTCCAAACTGATTCTCTTTTGATGGGATAGTTTCAGATAAATCAACATACTCCCCGCTTATTTTAGTTGGCACGCTCAAAGATGTAATTTTCTTATCAGCTTGTTTTTTGAGCTTGTTAGCCCAAGACACTAACGCCCATCTTCCAGCGTTCACTCTGTAGGTTGACCTTTTTGCTCCCTTTGTTGGATCATATTTCCAATCTGCTCTCATCATCCAGTAGGACACAAATGCGATACATTCATCGTCGTTTTGCCAATGCATTTGTCCCCATTTTCCAATTACCCTCCTAGCCTCGTACCAATAGTCATCCAAAGTTTTATTTTTCGTCATGATAATTTCCTCGGTCAATAGAAAAGTGAAACCAAACCGGGTTAGTGTAGAAAAGACAGTTTTATATCACTTAGAACCTCTAACAACAGACTGTTGTTCTGCTGGGTTACAGTCTAAATGTGAAAATATAATTACGTCCTCTTCATGAACGTTTGCTGACACATCTTTAACCTCAATATCTTCAGTATCAACCCAGCCATTGCAAAATCTACAAAAAACCTCAAACGTCATAACTAATCTCCTTTATTCTCATATTTCGTATTTCATAAGGATAGACTTTTGACTTACTTGATCGCAACACAATTTTTCACCGAGAGATACGCTTTTTCTAATCTGTAAGTCAGTTGGATGCCTTCCCGTAATCTTACATCTTAAATTCTCACAAGACACATCTGCTATTCGTGCAGTTAGCAGGTTAGCCTTAGCAAAAGCATAACACACCGTTGCCATCATGGTCGTAAGATTCTGAATCTTTCTGGACAATATAGACATCCTGCATTGTCTATCAGCTAATCGTAGTTGATGCTTTCGCATTAATGCACTAATCTCCCGACCAGACTTTTGCAACCCATTGATTGCAAAGTTCGCGTGCTTAACTAGATCTTCATTAAATCCTATAGGTCTAATACCACTCTTGGGTAGGAACACTTCCCTTATCATCCAGTTGAGGTATGGAGTAAAAGTCTTGTGATTTCTGATTACATCCATAGGGGATGGACTTTTCTTTCCAAGATTAGACATCAGTTGTCCGACAGGTTCAAAAAAGGTTTTGCCGTGTTCTTTAACTAGGCTCTTGAAGAAAGCCATGTTCAACATATCCCCTTCGCCCTCATAGATAAGTGGAGCCAAGAGATCATGAATATTATCACCGATTATATGTCCACCCAAGAACGACCTCCCCCCATGAGTTTTCATACATAGATCAATTGCAGCCTCCTTCTGACATTCAGAACCAAAAGTCTTTGCTATTATGCATTCTAGCTCACCCCTGTAGCCCTTATCAATCAATCCTGAACACCAAGCTACCAGAGCATCTGATGAAAGAATATAGCCAGCCAGCCTACCAATACGCTCTTGTACCAGTTCTCTGTGCATAATTGGTTGACCATATGTTTGTCGATACTGACCCCAAGGAATCATAGAGGCCAGCATTGTCTTCATACAACCAGACGCATTTGCACATAGGGAAATCCTGCCTAAGTTTAGCCCATGATAGGCTACGGTTAGCCCGTCTCCTTTGTGCAACCGGATTAGGTTTTCCTTTGGTACACGATGGTTCGTGAAGATTAAAGAGTTATTATTTAACCTAGTCAATGCGTGGATTTTATAGTGACCAATCTTGAATGTATCGGTATCTCCACTAGGAACCTCTACTAGTAATACTTGAGGCTTATTCTCTATGAGACATACAACAGAAACAAGTCCACCGTAATGAACATTTGTAATGAACAGTTTAGTGCCATTCAAAACATAATCGTCGCCATCTATTTTAGCACACGTCTTCAACGCTGTCAAGTCCGATCCGGCACAAGGCTCGGTCAGAGCAAAAGCAGACAAAAAGGTTCCGTCAGATAGTCCCGGTAAATACTTCTCCTTTTGATACTCATTTCCAAATGTTCTAATGGGATCTACAGAACCTATACAACCATGAATTGAACACATGCCAGCAATACTGGGTTCAATACTTGCCATCTTCGTCAGGAACGATGAAAACTCAGAGAAAGACAGGGCTGGCTTATCTGGTAATGGAACCAGTAAGCCGTAATAGCCACTGTTAGCCAATGCTTGAATCACCTCTCTGCTTAACTTGTCTTCGCATGTATACAGCATATCGTCTGCCTTGAACTTTTTTACAATATCAAGACAGTTATCCAGCATAACAGAATTAGGTCTGTAGAAATCAAACTCAAAGAAGTCTCTGGTGGGGAACTCCCGGTCCCATACAGCTTTATATGCTGGACTGTTCTTGGTTTGGTGCTTATCATCAAACAGTTCCTCTACCTGATCGTCTGCCATGTCTACCTTTCCTATACTGGTAGACTCTGCTGCGGTCTTGCCGCTTAACTCCATAGCAGTTTCAGCAAAAGACTTACTCATTGTCCTCCCTCGTTTTCCCACCCGTCGTCTACGTCGGGATTTAGATTTGTTACTTGCCAGCAGCCATAAACGCATCGACCATCATACCAATCAATCTTGTAGGCATCATTTATGACTCCATTCACTACGGCATAAACATGCTTCACTGTTTTACAGATATAAACCCCTTTTGGAAACTTAATAGCAAACCGCTCAGGACTCATTCTTTTTTGTCCTTTAACGAGGGAAAAGGATCGCCAAATAAACTCATGTCCCAACGCACAATCATCAGAGCGTTTCTTGGGAAAGAAAAACGATTTTCTACACTTACGACCACGACCCTTAAGGAAATTGTGAGCTACATTATAACCTCTATCAGTAGAGATGGCTAAAGCCCTTACGGTACAATCATTTCTTTCATTGGGCTGGATATATTTACGTCCAGCGTCGTTATAAATATGTTGTAGAGCTTCCGTCATGCTAATCTCTATTGGCTGTTAGCACAAAAACATCCATGTAATTTTCTTCGATCCCCTCGACATCTCTTGCAATACGATTGCCGTCGTGCCATAGTTCTCTATCATCTATAACAACAACCTGACCGGGCTTCATTACAAAAGACCAGAATGGGTGACTGTCTTTATCGTTAAGAACCAGTAATTCACCACCACATATATTACGCCTGTCAATGGAGAAGATTCCAATGCAATCAAAACCGTCTTGATGTGGACCCTCTGGAGATAGTTCAGCAGCAGGCATACTTTTAGGCACAGTGACTCTCATCTGATGAACATCTATTTCTTCTAGACTTAGTTCGCCAGCGTGTCTGAATAGCCCCAACATCTTTCTAAAGCATGTACTATTTACTACTGAATCTTCAATTGGCTCAAAATCTCTAAGCACATCGCCTTGATACTTATTGTAGTCGGATGATTGAACAAATGTGGACTCACCCACTGGCGTACCAAGAAAATCAATTACTGAATAACGCCTGAGTCTAAATTCACTATCCGCATGACCCGTGTGCGGTAGATCGTTAAACGATGGCTGCACTTCCTTGATTAATTCTTTGTCTAGTCTGTCTAAGATCAGTTTATGCATCTCTTACTCCTTCAAGCTCTTCATAGGTGTTAACTTGTCTAACAAGTAAACATAGTAACATTCGTGACACGCTCCGCACCCGCACAGAGGTCTACCTTTCTTTACTTCTTTCATCCTGTCACGGATGAAGTTATTAGTGAGGGCGATAGACCTAAAGTAACCAACCATGTGTTCTTCTTTAAGTTGCTTCATCCTCTTTCTCCATTAAGAAACTTCTGCACTAATTCCCTGCATTCATCGCTCCTAACCAGTGGGATAAAAGCCTTACGCTCCATTTCCAACGATTCATCCCTATTCATAGTCCTAGTTTTATTTAATACCTCCAAGGCTTTGTATGGAGAGGGGTACTTGTTAGGATCACCAAACATCTTCTTCTGCTTATTGCCAATGGTACGCTTAACTATTGGATAAGTCACACTGGCTCTAAGTTTGCTCATTCTAGTAGGACCAACCTTCTTGTTCCTGATAGTAGCCCACTTCAACATATCTTTATCACTGAGATCGTAGATAAGTTCATAGGCCGCATCCAACGCCTTGGGATACTCTACTATACCATCGACCAGACCAATTTTCAATGCCTCTTTTTGTTTTACATTCCTGCCCGTACAAATAAGTTCAATGGCCTTTGTAGGGTAGATCATTCGAGGTAATCTGGTAGTTCCACCCCATGATGGCAGTATACCTAGCTTAACCTCTGGTAGTGCCAGCTTGGTAAGTTGCATGGTGGTATACTCTGGGTCTTCGGGAATAGGATCTTTGACTAAAAGTCTAGTCGTACAGGCTAAAGCTAGTTCTAACCCACCACCCATCGTCGTCCCCTTGATTATCGAGCAGGTAGGTATAGGTAAGTCTTCAATCCTGTTGAATAAATCTTGCCCATCTTTTAAGAATCCGTTTATTGTTTCATCAGGTGCATCATGTGCCGTGACAAAAATTTTGATGTTTGCGCCCACTATAAATGTTGACTTGTTGCTACTGAATACAACACCCTTGTAATTTCCTTTTTCGACCACACTAATTAGCGTCCCTAATTCTTCGAGAGTTTGAGTGTCGATAAAGTTGTAGGGTCTTTTCATATGGTCGAAGATGATGTGGTAGATTCCTTTATGGGTGTACGACTTAAAGTTCTCTAACACATTACCATTAAGCATCATCATGTTAATCTCCCATAAACCAGTCCTGCCAATCGGCAGTTAGTGAAAAGATACCCACTACTACTATCGCTGCTATCATCCAGTTAGGCAGGTCTATAAGTTCTTGTAGCATTAGCCTTCTTCCTTTATGGACGGTTATCATCAGCGCCTTGCATTTCATTATAATCTTCATCTGAGAATCCTATCCGTGGACATTCAACATGAGCATACTTTTCTCGAATCTGCTTGACAAAAACTAGAGCGTCCTTAAGAGCTACAACAGCCTTCCTTGTAGGCGTAGTAGCTTTTTCGTATGCTTCTACTGTGGTGCTTTCATTAGGTGCAATTTCTTGCAGAGCCTCACAGATTAGTTTGTCAATAGACTTCAGCGTAATCTTGGTATCATAAGCATCAACGCTCATCTTCAATCTCCTTTTCCATCTCCCTAAATCTATTTACCAAATTCAACCCTTCAGCATGTGCAGCATCATCAAAAACAAAATCTATCCCCGGTTTAGGTGCTATCGGACAGTCAACTAAAGTATGTTCCGTACTTGCACACCATGTACACATTGGAGTGTCACTCATCTTCAACCCCTCCCAACATCACTATCACTAGGAATAGTAACATCATGAATCCATCCAGAAATATCCTCAGACTCCTTCCTTCCAAGAGGTCTTGTAATCCAATAGACTACTTCACTCAATGGATGTGCGAACATATTATGCACAAACCAATTCTTGTATAGTTTACCCATCCTTATCTCCCCACTTATCGACCATTCGTTGTGCGATAGCTTTTGTGTCATACCACTCTATCATGTTGTTGAGCCTGTATGACACATCAGCAAGCTCATCCTGTATCTTATCATGATAGTCTTTATGTGGCTTATTAGACTGCTTAACTAACTCAACGGCGAGTTCAAGTAGCTCCTCGGCTAACTTATTAGCGTCGTGCTTCCAGTCTTCATTCTTGTGCATCCTTGGACTCCTGATTAGCACACTCATTTTGATCTTGATTAATCTGCAAAGCATCTGTCATTTCAGCACTAGTGTAAGCGTGGACAACATGATCTGCGTCTTGAATCACTCTTATAACATCCCAAGTAGAGGCCCCGATGGACTTACATATTGATTTGAAATTTTCAGATTCAACATTCCACATATCTAGCTTATCTGCTTCGTGAATAAGCCTAGCAAACTGCCCGTATAAAATAGAGAGTCCATTAAGCATATCTTTTTGTTGTTCTTCATTACTCATTGTTCATCTCCTTGTACCCATCTTCATGCCTAAACAACCTCAAGTCAGGGTGACTCTTAGTATCAGGTTTAATATCTTCTTCATTATAACCCATAAGACCGAAGTAAGTGTGCCAGTCTTCATGGAACCCTTCTTCGTTTACCTCGTATCCTTCTATGATATACTGATAAGCCATTTCCACTAACTGATCCTGATCCATAGACTCAACAACATACTCAGCCAACTCCACCATCTTTTCGTTACTATATTCAGCCATTATTATCTCCTAGTAGTTCATTGACATATCGTGGTCAAGGTAGTCCTCATAATCATCCAACTTATGGTAAAACTCGGACCATTCTTCCGAAGTTAAATCAACAGGGTCTTCTTGGTTAACATCATCATTGTAATCAATCGGTTCCATCTTCAAATCTCCTGTTTGCTTCTTCCTCACTGTCAAAAGGCCCGACCACTCCCTTATGATCCCAGATGTACCATCCCGGTCCATCATAACCAGTAGTTCCAGATTCAGGATAGCCACCGTGATAAAATCGTGGGTCTTGGTCGAGATATATTATCATGCTACCACTCTACACTCCAGACACTTAGCGAGCTTATATGCATAAAGCTCGGCTTGCGCCCTGTCACCAGTTTCATAGCTCAGGTTGAACTGCTTATGAGTCCTGAGCTTCGGGTTATCATCAGGGTTCTCACTATGGAGTACCGTTGTGAAGTAGTATTTTCCGTTACTGTCAAACCTACGAACAACCTTAACGTACCTATCAACATTAGACTTAGCCATTAGAAAACTCCTCCGTAATAATTTGCATACATTCGTTCAAGTTTCTAGCCGGGGCTTCAACAAACAGGTTGTTGCTATATAAACTATAGCTATACCTTACATCCCCATCCCGGTAATCCTGCTTTTCAACTACTACGTTGAATTTCTTACCAAATTCCTGTACGTCCTTAAGCCTCATTGTTTATATCCTCTGCAATTTCGCGGTCAACTTGAAAACTACCATCAACATAGCTACTCCTGCTAGGCAAAGGAAATCCCTCATCCTCCACCTTTTCAATCGCAGCATCGAGGCTACTAGCCGCAACCTCAATAGTTCCATAAACTTCCCAACTACAGGGAATCTCATACCATTGTAGGTTATGTAGGTTACTCATCTTCAATCTCCAATCTTTTACCATTATTATCAACTGTTATCCAGCCGCATCCTTCGCATAAGACATTAGCTGCCATACCTCTCAAGTATTGTTCTTTTGACACGATGTAGGCAAAGTCACGGAAATCTTCATCAAAATGTTTCTCACTACACTCCTTACAAAAATCAGCCATCTTCCTTCTCCACGGTTACACAATAGTTGCCTACCTGATATGTACCAAGGAATTCTCCTGTCCTTGGGGTACTCCCACAAGAGCGTCCTTGTTCATCAAACAGAATGCCATGAGTCCAAGCTGACGACTCAGCAGAAACTACTTGCACTACCATAAAGTGCTTATCAAGAAAGTGAACTTCCTCCTCAAATAAAATCGGATCATTTTCGTCATGCTCAGGTGATGCCTTACACCATCTCTTTACTTGATCGGCCAATGGGGGATCAACTGTCATTACTTCATAGTTAAGTGTTTCACTCATCTTCAATTCTCCTTGTGCCTACCAATACATTTAACCCTGCTTCATCCAGACGCTTCTGCACTTCGTACACCAATGTCTCGACGCCAACAATAGGTACAACCATATAGTCTTTACCGTCAATTTGCAACATCGTTTTACTCATCTTCAATGTCCTCTCTACAAAAATCACCATTTGCCATCTTATTAAATCTCTTTACCATCTTTAACCCTTCAACAATGTTAGCATCAATCGTGTCTGCGAGTTCAGGTGCTATTGGACAGTCGGATAAACTATGTCCCGTATCTCCACACCATGCACACATTGGAGCGTTACTCATCTTAAACCTCCTCAATCAAAAAGGGAAACGCTTTCTCTAAGTCAACCTTGGTTTGCAGGGTAGCCTCATAGAGTTCAGCTTCCGCTTGAATGCGGTTGCCCCAATTTTCTTCCTCATCCATCAGCTTGTTAGCCGCCTTAACATCCATGTAGGCGTAAGTAATAGCTTCCACCTGTTCGCTTGTAAGTTCATCACTCATCTTCAATATCTCCCACAATGTTTTTAATAGCGTCCCAGTCAATATCTTCTTCTATCTTTTCAACCTTCCTAGGTGCGGGTTTATCAAACTTATTTTTCCTCCTCCTTCTCTTGAACTTAGGAGCAGCCAGTCTGATCTTGTATGGTCGTCTTATTATGACATCTACAATTGGGCTAGGGTATTCATCCCCAGTAATTCTAATAGTGGAAGTTGACCCAAATAAACCTCCCGGCCAACAATGGACTATATCCATCTCTAATCCATCCACCCCTTCAAATATACCGTTAACCTTCCACTCCCCCTTCATGGTATCCATACTGACCTTCACACCATCTTTGTTAACCCAGTATGAACCCTTGCTTACCTTAATAACATCTCCAACTACGATCTGAATTCTAGGACTGAGTTGGTAATGTTCCAACACTTTTCGTTTCTCAATGTATCCCCAACCATGAGGATTGTCTGCTGTAGGTGGTACTGGCATTGTTTTATCCACAATCTGAACGTGGTGATAAGTAAGGGTTAGTGCCTTCAGTCATCCATCTGATTAATTCCTCGGATATAATCATCTCCTCTGCTTTCTCTAGTTTTTCTGTATTTTTCTCCAGATTAGTCATAGGAGGATTGTCTTTTTTCTCTTTATCATTCATAATAACACCATATAGAACATGAAACAGGTCGGACAATATAGTTTACACCATATTATACCACGTTCTCACACAATAAGTGTAATATGCGCCCAGAAGCGTGTTATATTGCTGTTTCATTGTGGGTTTTATACCCAATAGGGGTTTAGGTCAAATGCTAACTCGGTCCATACATACATTATATCGGCATTTCAGTCCCTTGTCAATGAGTTTTTGTCTGGATCGCGCGGGATTTTTTGGAAAAAATTGCTGCACAATCAACTTTAAGGGTTGACATAGAGATATCCGCAGGTATACTAGGGGGATGGTGGTGTAAGATGTAAGAAAAAGACAATTCAGGGGGGAAATAAACGATTTCTTCTTGACCGGGGTTTCATTACTCTCTAATATAACAATGGAGGTCAGCGCTCATGTACAAATTATGGTTAGTGGACACGAATGGTAATATACGTAATGCAGGTAAGATAAACTGCTCAGATGGAGAAATTGCTGAAGAAGAAGCCTACAGGAGAGCAAATTACATGTCTGCGGTGTATGGGATCGATATAATTAACGTGATATGTCAGAAGGTTTCTTTTTAAGGAGAATACTATGTTGAGGAATCTGATTTTGGGGGCTATTGTATTATGTTCCCCCGCCCTTGCTGGTGCTGGTGAGTGGGTTTTGGTAGATCCCCCCACTTATGTAAACAAGAACTGCCGCACCTGCATCAATACCTACAATAAGGGACATGTATATTGGTATACAGTGGACATCCCCTGTGTATTACAGAAGACAACGTATGGGGTCTTAAACGGCTCTGACTTGCTTCTACATAATATAGCACCGCCCTTCTGTCATTGTAGGTGTAACCACTGGAGTCATAGTACATATCGTATATACCAAAGACCACGTTGGACTAGGTATTCTATATTCTCTATGCGTAGACTATGTAGGTAAATTTACTCGGTCACGTCGGTGGGTGGTTAGTCACGCCGACTCGTCCTACCTAAAACTATAGGCCCTTCTCGATTCATTTCGGGTTGGGTCTTTTTTTATACACGCATACATAAAATTTTACTCGGTTGCAGTCCTGATCTCACTACTTGGGCGCAGCGGCCCGGTTAGCGTGCTACACCGTTGCCCTCCCGTTTTACCCGATCTTGTCAAGTCCAATCCCCGATTTTTTCACAAAAAAAACCCGCCCCGGCTTGCACCGGAGCGGGTCGCGCGTTGCTAGTTAGTAGGTTCTAGTCTTCTTCTCGCCACCTATTCTTGAAACCTATCCAAAACAGTAGCACTCCAAAGGCGAACATACCGTATCCGACATACCGTTCCATGTTGACCTCCTTATGCGGCCAACACCGCCTTGTTGGTGAAGATACGGTTGTAATCAGTGTCGTCGTAATCCTCTGCGCGGTTGCAAAGACGATCCCACTGATTGTCCGTGTAGTTGACCAGCCTTCCACCAAGCTGATCGAACTTCACCCAGTTCTCATTCCCAAGGAATTGACCGGCACGGGTCACGCTGTTCACAACCCCAAACAGATTCCGGTTCTCACCGGGAGTCTTGGATTCAAACATCACCCATGCTTCGAGAACGGCAGTCGCTTCACGCTTCTGCAACTTCTCCATGTCGGCAACACCAGCGATGATCGACTTCATGGGAACGCCGTCGTTCTCCATCAGGCGAACACCCAGCAGTCTCTCGATACCAGCGGGAAGCAGAGGAATCTGCGTCTCGATGTTATTCCGAATCCGCTTGGAAAGATCTTCGAGGTCGATATCACCGATATGGCGAACACGAATCTCAGTACCCTTGGTTTGTCCCCAGATGCAACCGTTCATGCAGATTGCACGGAACAGGCTTGGCATCGACAGGACATTCCTCTTGCCGATCTCGCAGTTACCAATCGAGATCATCCCGCCGTAATCGGAATCTTCTTCCTCACGGATGGTATCGGGAATCAGGACGTTGCCGAAAATGGTGTCGGCGTTACCCCGCCAGTGGCTCAATCGGCCATTCGGGATAATATCCTCGATCTGCTCCAAGTACCAGCGATTGTCCACCTCGGCGTATTTCTCACTGAGGAAGGCTCGCATCGTACCATCATCGTAGGTACGAATCTTGTAACTGGTATCAGGTTTAGCTTCGAGGATGCGACGGAAGCCATTACTGATAATGGCATCAATCACTTCGGCATCCCGCCGGTCACGCTTGTAGCGAGACTCCTCTTTGGCGTTGACCTGATCCTCGGTCAACCAGCGAGTGAAGCCCGTTCCCTTGCCCTCGCACAACTTTGCTGTCATCTGTTGGAGAGCATGGTTGTTAGGAACAAAGGTCTGGTCCTCGACAACGACCACGAATCGGGGTTTCCCCTTCACGTCCTCGATGCCAAAATCCAGATCGGAAATCGGGACAAGAAAGTCCTGCCGGTGACCTCGCTCCGATTCCAGTTGGTCCATGCCTTCATCATAGCTGATGGTCTTGGGATACCAGTCCTTCGAGACGTGACCGAACCCTTCGTCAGAGGCAACCCCCTGTGAGTCGAACACCCACTGACCTTCTTCATTCGCTCCGTCATACGCTTCGATTTTTTCATTCATCTCATCACTCCAAAAGTTAGTTTTCTGTCCTTCTACATAGTAACATAAGTAGCAGGACAAGTCAAGAAAAAAGCAGGGCCGCCCTAATAAAGGGCGACCCCACCTCCGCGACGGATGATTACTCCGAAGCGAATTCCGACTCCGACTCGTCGGACTCGGCCTCGTCACTCCCCGCCATCAGACTTGCGAGGTAGTCACCAGCGACCTGAGCCGCCTCGTCGTAGGACGTGCCGTTGCGACCTTGCCGAACCAACTTCGGCAGCTTGATCCCGCGTTCAGCGAATGCGGGAGTCAGAGCATTCTTCTTGCTCCGGGTCTGCTCAACAGACCGGCCCAACTCGTCGGCAACGTCGGCAATCGTGCCGCCGTTCTGGTGAACCTTAACGTATGCTTCCACGAATGCCGTGGCCGAAATCGCCTCTGCTCTTTGCTTCTTCTCACTCATGTCTCTTGTCTCCGTCTGCGGTCAAAACTCATTGTCGGTGAAACACTCACCAACTCAACTGTATGTCTCCATTATAGTTTATCGACACAATATGTCAAGCATCTTTAGCCCCGATTGGTCAAAAAAGAATCTTTTTTAAAATCGCCCAGATTCCGATTTTGTACTTGACTTTTACTTGCTCGCACACCTAGATCGCCTCCAGCGGCGTGGGTTGCGTGAGCCACAACGACGCCCTGTCTTACCCAATGTCTGTCAATGGGCAGTACCGCATAAACAATTCGAAGGCGTAAAGAATTACATAAGCCCACGCCGCTGCCACTAGCAAGATGTCACGCATTGCTCACCTTCCGGCTCTAGAGCCATTACTGTCGGGGCGTCCCGGTCATTGTCTTTGTACATTGCAACGAAGTCGGCTCTATATACTGGGATCGGATACTGGTCGTCACACACGCCAGTCCGCTCTACAAACGTGTCGTGCTTATAGGGGTTGTACATGACCCACACTTGTTTATCGTAGAACCCATTCCACACCATTCGGTCAACGCTACACGGATCTTCCAGCAGGTAGCCGCTCACGCCAGCGTGGACGTTTTTCTTTCCCTCGCGTCGAACCCTAGCCTGTCCAGCCTTGCCGACGAGGAACTTACAATCCCGCAACGACAACAGGTGGGCGTGGTCTACGATAAGCCCGGATTGTCTCACACTCCACAGTTTCCGGTGGAGATTCCAATAGACGTAAACCCGTTTAGTATAGTCGATCATTCGTCACCCGCGAACATATTGTCGAAACAAGTCCCGCAAATCCCGCTAATGAGGACTTCCCGCTCATCAGCCGTCAAGTACGGCATGGCGTTCTGAATCAGTTCGCCATTCTCCCAAGAATCGAGATCCTCGGTTTTTGTTGTGATATGTTGGGTTTCCTTGCACTGAATGCAATCCACCGCCACAATCGTCGTTCTCTCAATCATCCCGTCACCTTTTGTTTTCTAGAGTAAGAACCTTTACCCTTCAATTCTCGCAGAGCCGTCGCCGCTTCCGATCCCGCCGGTTGTGTCCCGTGAATCAACAGTGCGAAACTCTCATCCCGCCACGTTGGATTAGCAGCGTGGGAATCATCGTGGTCGATAATCAAGTCGAGTTCTTCCGCTTCCGCTTCTGAGAATACCACCTTGGCGAATCGGAATCCACCATGATCAATCATCCAGTCGTCACGCCCACCATACGACGCCGTCAGCACCAGATTCTCGGGGACTTCACTCTTGAGAGCATCCCAATACTTCAGGCTTTTGGTGTAGGCGTAGAACAACACGTCGGGAGTTGTTTGAGCCAGTTCAATCCAAGCCCGGAGATAATTCTCGTTGAAGAAATCCCCTGCAACATGAATCCGAACAATCCCGGCATCCGGGGGAATCGACTTCCACAGTTCCTGATACATCAACGGCCAGTCGTCTTGGTTTTCCTTCAAGGTGTCGTAATTGTGTTTGCGGAGATTGTACACGTTGGTGTACTGCACCTCTTGCGATGCCGAGAAACAACGAAACTCATTGTGGGGACCGTCCTTGATTGTCCGCTTGCCATTTTCACCGACAACCGCTTTCGAGAGACACGCCTTTGCAAACGGACACGAGTAGCCCGACAACAGATCGAGACTGTAGACCTTCCGCCCATCGTCAAGGTGCTTGGCAATTGCCCAACAACTCTCGTTCAACCGTTCCGTTTTCGCGTTTGCTTTCGACCACTTCAACATTGCTTGCCCTCGTGTGTGTGTTACTCCCCCATTATAGAGTATTATCGGCTATTGTCAACCCCCAACTTGAATATATTCCCTAGAAAAACTTTCCACAAAATCGCCTAAACCTCCACTTTCCTCTTGACGCCGAGCGGCGTTGTTGCCCAGCGACAACCCGCCGCCGCGTTTCACCCGATCCCCGCCAATAAAAAAACCCCCGCACCGGCGAACCGGAACGGGGGCCAGCGACTGAGGAAAGGGCGAAACTCCAAGTCACTGTTTGATAGCGCTGGCGTCACCGAGTATTATAGTGGCGCCCCGGTTCTTAGCCAGCGCTGTATGTATAACGGGTGGGCGGGATTCACTTTTGCCCGCAAGCTCACAGATATGGTAGTTCTGTATGACTGCCGTCTACCTGAACTCCTCGACCATTCGGCTATCGGAACTCAGCAGCGCGCACCTTATCCCCCCATAACCGGGGATTGTTCAGTCACCACCCTAGACGGGGTTGCAATCCCCGCCTTATTTAGATTCCTCCATTGTCACCTTGATGTTCTGTGGAGCGGTCTTGCCGAGAACGTGCTTCTGGATGTAGATCGTGTTGACCACTGGGGCCACGCCTTCATCCGGCGTTTCGCTGTAGCGAATCGTGTTCTTGGTTTCCTTTTCCAACTCGAATGTCGCAACCGTCGTCTTCATGTTTACACCTTTCGCAGGTTACTGATTTTGGGTTGTGAGAACGTCTTGTGCGAGCCATCGCCGTGTGCGATGATGACGTAGACGCCAGCGGGACCATTCCCGATCTTCTCGATGCTACCACTCCGAGCCTTGCCGTGGTAGTCAAACAGCACTCGATCACCAATTCCAACGTGTGTCATTCAACAGTCTCCTCTTCACTAAACAAACTTGCCATTTCTTCCGCTTCAATCTGTGCCTTGATCGACTTGAACAGACATCCGGCGATGACGGTCATGATCAGAGCATTCGACTGCTTCAATTCCTCGGGCATCTCGTCGGGACAGGCGAGGTCCATGATCATGTGAGTGAGCATCTGACACAAGGCCGGTTGCTCCTCGTCCAGTTCATCGAGGACTTGAACCCCGAATTCAGCCATGTCGATTGTCGTTGCCTTGTGCATCACGGCAATCGTTGCGTCCTTCGTCACTCGCGGCATCCCGTTCATCGTCGCCATTTTCAAACCCTCTCGTTCTTGTGTCCTTGTCTGCTATCCATTGTAGCAGACTATCAACCATTGTCAAGCATAAATCCCGACAAAATCGCAAACGTCTTCGGCGGTGTCGAAGTAGCCGACGATCCAGCCAGTGCTAGAATCCATCAACTCCCACAACTCCCAAACGGTTTCGCCTGCCCGTTCACCGCAAACCTCACGCACCCCGTATCCGTCTTCTGCCAGCAGCCTGTCCAACTCTTTCTCTGTCATGCTCTCACCCTCGTGTATTGTTCCCCCCATTATAGTATATTATCGGCATTAGTCAAGGTCGCACTCCAGTAAATCCCGTCAGATTGCCAGAAAAAACTTTCGAAAAAATCGCTCAAAATCCCAGATTACCCTTGCGCCGAAGCTGGCGGGATGTGCAGCGACACACCCGCCGCAGCGTTTCACCTGAACCCTCACCGTGTTGCCACGATGATAAAGGTCCAGAAGCCGATGAACGCAAACGTCACCAAAGTGTCCCGATTAATCTTTCGCAGCATCGCCATCTCTGAGCGCCCTCCACGTTGTCTTGTCGCAGAACGTCCACCCGTCCTTGACCAGTTTCTTGATAACGCCCAAGTCGGTCTTGGTGGAATTCTTCAGCCGCTTGAACTTCTCGCCTTTACGTAAGGTCTTCACCAGTCATCTCCCTGAGTTGAACGTGTTGTTGTTGTTTCGCCGGAATGTTCGCAACCGTCAAGCCGTCCATCCCCAACGGTGGACCTTCCATTATCAGCCCGGTGGCGATCACGATTTCCCCGTCCATGTCTTCCGTGATGTGACACGCTGGAAAATGCTCCAGAGCGATTCTCCACAATTGGTCAAGCGTCATCGAAATCAAGCTCCTTCTGTCCGGGGAGTGGGAACGGATGCTGATCGCTAGGCACAGGATCTTCCTTTTCGAGCCAGCCCAGCATCTTGTTTCCGATGCTGTTCGGGTTCGGTTCCGCAGCAACCTGCGATGCCAGATTGATGAAGTCCAGAACGCCCTGAACGTCAAGGTGTCCAACCACGTCATCGTAGAACACGTCCTCGTCGTCGCAACCGTGAGGCCCAGTGTATCCCGGCACGGCAACCCACGACAGATTGCTACCAGTAACGTAGGCGGCACACTCGGCGGTGTTGGAACCCCAATGCTCGTCACCGTCAATCGCCTTTTTCGGGGCATCCCACTTGGCATTCGACACGTCGCTGTCGCAGTAGTTGCCCGGACCCCACTGGACGGAAACCGTCACGCCGTTAGGCAGATCCAGTTGGAATCCCTTGTTGTCAGTAATCCGCATAGCCTTGTCGCTCATCGTCATCTCCCTATTCCCACCAACCAAGTTTGTCTGCCAAAACCGAAATGAATCCCACAGCCACAATTATACCACAGATGTTCGTCCAAGTCAAGAGGTCAGTTACCATTTTACATGGATTCCCTGATTGCGTTGTGGTTCTGGTTTGCTCGTGTGCGGTTCCGCTTGGTTCGCCTGTCCTTGTGCTTGCCAGCGCCAGCCTTGTTGACGGAATGAATCCTGCCAACCTTCCATGGCTCGCTCTCAATCGTGATCGTGACGCAGTTAGCACCGAACTCGATTGTGCCGCGATTCATCTTCTTCGTCTTGCGTTTCATGTCTTGCCCTCTCACTGACTTACTCCTCCAGTATAGTATATTATCGACCAAAGTCAACCCCAATCTTGATCCTATTTCCGAGAATCCCAAAGTTTTCCTGACTCATTTTCACTTGCTAGTCCCCAAGCCGCCCAGCGGCGCGGTTGTCGAGCGACACAGCGCCGTCGCGTTTCACCTGATCCGGGTCTATAAAACAACCGCCACCCCCGGCCCCGATGAGTTATATAAGTATATAAAACAGGGCGAGAAGCAGCGGCTATATAAAGCGAGGACGGCGGGATTTGAACCCGCAACCACCGGATAGACAATCCGGCACTCTGCCTGTTGAGTTACGTCCCCGGATCTACGGGGGTGTGTGGTTTGCATTACGTTGGCGTACTGTCCGCTCTAGAACGGAGACAACCAACACCACCTCGACCCGTATTCTAGTAACCAAGATCGTCGTACTGGCCTTGATCCCAGTCGTCGCCACCCATGAAGTCTTGCCACTCCTCGTACTCCGTGGGCTGGCCGTCGTTCTCCGCATCCCACTCCTCGTCCCTGTCGTGGAGACTCACCGCAACGTGGACGTGGTCCTCGGCCATCTCGTCGAGGTACTCCTCGAATTCGGCGCGGGCTTGGGGGTCGTTCTCGAAGGCTTCTTCAAACGTCATGGGGTTGTCCTTTTCGGAAATCCAGTGAAAATGTCGAGGTTGTTTTCGGCTCGCCAAGCGTACAGGCGAATCCGGGCTTCCCGTTTCTCCGGGGTGTCCTTGACGGGCTGCTGTTGCGGCTGGCGAAAGCTGGCCGTTGTCCGACAGGGGATGCTGAGTTCGATGTGTTTCATGTGTCAATTGTACCAGACGGGGGGTTGATTGTCAAGACCAGTCTTCCGACATTTCCATTTCGTCGGCTTCGATCTGGGTCTTGATTGCCTTGAACACCACGCCGATCACGGCCATCGTCTGGACGGCATCAATCGCGGCGGTTTCCTCGTCCTTGCCCTTGGCGATGAGTTCGGTGAGCAGGAAGGAAATCACCTTGAGCAGTTGAGGCTGATCCTTCATCATCTCCTCAAGCGTCTCCGCACCGAACTGCATCATGTCCACGCTCATCGCCTTGTCCATCACGGCGATCACGCAATCACTGGAAACCATTGGAACTGTCTTCGTCATCTTTCAAACCCTTTCACTTGTTGTTGTCTGTCCCCCATTATAACATATTATCGGCATTATGCAAGCCCAGTCTCCACCATATCTCAGCAATTCCCCCTATTGAGACATGATCTCAATTTCTAAAAAACCACACCAAATCCCAGATTACCCTTGACGCGAAGCAGGGCAGTTGGCGCAAGACCACTGCCCGGCGCGTTTTACCTAAACCGTCACTATATACCCTTATACATCCCGCCGCCGCCGTTATATATAGTTATAAAAAAACCCCGCCGCATATAGGGGCGAGGTTTATAGGCGATAGACGCCCATCTTTTTAGTGAGCGATGATCGCTAGGATGATCACGGCCACTTGGATCACGGTTTCCCAGATCATGTTTCCCCTTTCTTGTTAGTCCGCGCGGGAACGAAACCCTGAGCATCGACCACGCAGTTCACGTATTGCACCGGCAATGGACGCAAGTGCATCCCGCCGGGAAACCCGCAAGCCTCGAAGAACTTGACCCGGTCAAAGCGCGGGTTGTCCTTCGCACAAGCGTCGGCCACCTCGCAAGCCATGTCGTAGCCCGCGTCCTTGTCGAACAGGGTCAGCTTCGCAATAGAAGCGGCCAGCATCTTGAAGTGTTTTCGCGTCATCATACCATCGTCTCCATCTTGAGCCAAACTTCATCCGCGACGATCACAGCCCATTCGCTGTCGTCGGTTGTCAACACCACGTCCCACTGGAAGTCGTCAGGGCCATTCGACACCATCGCCCACACCTCGAAGTCGTCAGACTCGTGACAGTACCAGACTTCGACCCCATCCAGCTTGTAAACCAATTCCATTCCTTGCCCTCTCGCGCTACCGTTTCGTATATTGTACCAGACCAGCCGCCGATTGTCAAGACAGAATCGGGGAGCCGTTGTGTCCGGTCAACGCCGCCATCGTCACCATGACCAACCAGTCATTGAAGTCGGGATCGATCTTGTCCTTGAGTCCCAACGCTACGTCCAGCGCAGCATCATGGTCGGAGCCTTCCGGCATCCAGAATTGAAACTTGACCCCCGCTGCCGTTTGTGCGTTCCACAGTTCTTCCATCTCTACGTCCCTTTCACTTTCCAGATCTTCCGTCGTTGCTTGATCTCACCATTGAAACCAAAGCCGCCACCCGTCAAACGCGGGTAGTCCACTCTCACACCACAATCCGCCGGTCTGCCGTCAATCCCGTGCAGAATCGTGATGTACTGCCATTTCCTGTGAGCTTTCAACGGGACCAACTCGAAGTCGTGTTGATTGCCCCTGTCAAACAGATCGCCGGTCTTGGGTTTGTGTTGCATGTGTGTATTGTACCAGATCGTGGTAGGGTTGTCAAGCCTTGTTGGGATTCAGGAACGGTGGCGAAACGGGATCTGCCTTGACCGCCGAGTTGAGCAGGACAATGTGGTCGCCCTTCATTACGACGGAAACCTTCGCCCAACCCAGCAAGGCCAGCAGCCTAGCCGATTCGCTGAACACCCATTCACTCCCAGCGTTCACCGGGGCGTTGAGCCGGAAAGCGTTGCCGTCTTTGTCGCGGCCTGTCCAAACTTGTTTCGCTGTTGTGTCTTTCATGTCTCCCATTATACTATATTTATCGGCATAAATCAACCCCAACCGCCACCTTATCTACTCAGATTCCACTATTGAGACTGGATCTCAATTCCTAAAAAATCACGCTGAATCCCAAATTACCCTTGACTCCGAGCAGCGCGGATGGGGCAGGACATCCGCGCGGCGCGTTTTACCTGATCCCGGCCCCCATGTCAAGCCCAATCTGGAATTTTCTCAAAAAAAAACACCCCGCCACGGTGTCATCACTCACCGCGACGGAGTGGAAAGGGTTCGTGTTATCCGTCGTGGATGTCCAGAAAGATCAAGCCGAACATCAGGAACCAGAAGATCGTGAAAGCCCATCCCATGCCTACCACTCCCCGTTTTCGCCGTGGTCGTAGTACTCATCCCCGCCCATGTAATCCTGCCACTCCTCGTACTCGCTGGGCTGGCCGTCATCCTCCTCGGGTTCGTCGTCGTCCCCGCCCATCGGGTGGTTCTCATCCGCGTCATGGTCCACGTCATCGGGAGCGTCGGCTTCCGCGTTGCGGGTTGCCCACCAAGCGTCGGCTACCCGGCGTTCCATGGGCCGATTGTCGTCGGCTTCGCGGGTTTCCGCGTGGGCGTCGGCCTCGATGGAAGCCGCTTCGATGTCCAGCAGGTTGTCGCGCGATTCGTCAAACGTCATGTTTTGCCCTTTCAAGGCTAGTGGTTGGGTCGGCCTCGGATCTTGAGGAGCTTTGCACCCGTGTGTTTGTATGCTCGTATTGTACCAAGCGTGGCGTTGGTTGTCAAGCCCCAATCATGGGAATCAGGGATTTCGCCAAAACCCACTTGACCACCACGTCGGTCAACTCGATGTCCGTGTAGTAGTGGATCTTCACAGCCTTCCCGTCATGCAAGACGGACAGGACAGTCACGGCGTGATGCACGCCATGCGTATCGAAGTACTGAGCGAATTCCATCGGCTTGTATGTGTGTTGCGTTTTCATGTCTCCCATTATACTACTATTATCGACAAAATACAAGCCCAATCGCCACCCTATCTCCTCACTTTTCCTTATTGACACTCAGTCTCAATTAGAAAAAAATCACACAAACTGCCATATTACCCTTGACGCCAAGCGGCTCGGATGGGCGAAGACCACCTCGCCGCTGAGTTTTACCTAATCTCGGCCCCTCTGTCAACCCCAATCTTGAATAATTCCAGAATTTCCTCGGAATAAAAAAAGCCCCCGTCGCTGGTTTTCCGACAGGGGCTTGTGGACGATAGACGCCCATCTTGCTAGTGCTGTTTCAATATAGCTTCATTCGCGGTCCCCTTCTGTTAGGGTGGTGTCAAAGGACAGGGCAGGTAATTGAACCCTGCGACCAGTTTGTCGGTCAACCCCGTAATCCATTCCTGTCCGTTGTAAGATCCCCATGGTACTAGCATCCGTTCAAAGCTTACAGGCTTCTACTAGGCTTACTAGTCCCTTGCCGCTGTAACGGCCAACCGAGCGTGGGGTACTACTCAGGATTGTGTGGCACTCTGACAGGGAGTTGCGCCCTGTAACAACTGCACTTGCGATTAGAAGCTAACCAGCTTCCCCTACGTCACCGAGAACTTTAGTGGCGCCCCGGTTCTTAGTGGGCTTACCCTCGCAAGGGGTTATCAGTTGTCGAAACTTCTCCAGAGTATGTTTTGTGTGTTAGGCTTGCAGTGGCTCTTAACCCTATCTCACGGCGTCTTATCAGCGTTGCCTGTGAGTTCCAGTAGCCCCGTTGTTCGTTGTGTCCATTGTACCAGAATGAACCCGGCTTGTCAAGCTTCAAATCCAGATTCTCTCACCGGCCAACGTTCTCGCCCCGATAAGAACCTGTTGTGACCAGTTGTAAAGTCGTTGATTCTTTTCGCTGGTGGGGTCTTCGTTGAGCAGTGCAACGTACTTGTCCTTGATTGCTCTCGCCTTGTCAACGTCGGTGATATTGGCCCGTTGTGCCAACTCGACGGCCCGTTGAATTTTTTCGTTTCTAATTCTGGTTGCAGTTGTCCAACTCATGTTTGCTCTTTCGTTTGTTCTCTGTTGTATGTTCCCATTATACTATACTTATCGGCATAAATCAAGCCCAGTGTCCACCCTATCTCCTCAGATTAGCCTATTGAGATCGAGTCTCAATTACTAAAAAATCACGCTAAATCCCAGATTACCCTTGACGCGGAGCGGCGTGGATGGCGGGAGACACCCACGCGGCGCGTTTTACCCGAACCCCGCCTAGAGCGTGGCGGCTAGCATGGCGAATACTGCCAAGCCCCAGCCGATCATCTTCAGCGTTTGGACCGCTGCCTGTTTCATCACCAACACCCGTTCTCGCTGTGGTCGTAGTACTCATCCCCACCGAAGTAGTCCTGCCACTCTTCGTACTCGGTGGGCTGACCGTCGTCCTCGTCATCGAATTCGATGTCGTAGTCGGTGTCCGCGTCACCGACCTCGTCATGCTCGGGATCGGTGGGATCATCCCCGGTGTCATCGACACCGTCGCCGGGGTAACCGGCAGCGGCCCAATCCGCACCGATGGCGGCATCCTGCTCGGCGGCATCCTGCTCGGCGGTCTTCGCCTTCGCGCGGTTGAAGCCCGCCCACCAAGCGTCAGCCACCCGGCGCTCGCTGCACCGCGTGTCCTCGGCTTCGCGGGTGTCCGCGTGGGCATCGGCTTCGATGCTCTGGGCCTCGGTGTCGGTCAGGTTGTCGCGCGTTTCATCGAAGATCATGTTCGCTCTTTCAAGGCTAGTGGTGTTGGGTCGGCCCCGGAACTTGGGGAGCTTGTCACCCGTATGTCTGTATTGTACCCGCTGACTCGCTGGCTGTCAAGCCCTAGCCATCGACCAAGTCGAGAACCAGCAGCCCGGCCAGCGCGATGGTGATGATGGTGATGATGGTCATTGTAGCCCTTCTCTCGTCCTGTTGTCCTCAAGCAGCCTAGTACGCCTGATACTACGAAGGCGCACAAGGCTGCTGGTTCTACCTTAACCGCCTGCCTGTGTCAAGCCCAATCTTGAGGAATTCCGAAACTTTCTCGGATTATCTCAGTGCGCCGATCCCTGCCCATGTCATCACAACCAAAGCACCCAGCATCCACGCCAGCCACATTGTGATAAACGCCCAGTCGCACACTTTGCCAAACATGTTCATCTGTCCCTATCCCATCCGGGTACGAATATGTCCATCAGCGTCAACAGCCAGACCAGTGCCAGAATTGAGTAGATGATCCACATGGTCTCTATACCTCGTCTTCAGTTGTAGTAAACAGGCCAGCGTCCTCGCCAGCCTGTAACACTTGGTAGGCCACGCCATTGGTCGAAACCGAGAAGCTGAACAGCTTGCGGCCCTTGCTGTCGAACAGATCCACCGATGTCACCCCGTCCTCGGGGATCTCGGACAGTTCGAAGTCTTCAACCGGGTCGTCACCGGGACGGTCAACACTGCACTGGCCACCGAAAATGCTATACTCGCGGTTCCAGATCCCCCGGATGTATCGCTCACTCCCGACGTGCCAGATCTTGTTGGTTGATGTCCCTAGCACGCCGATGTACCAAGAGTGCCCACCGTTGGACTTCCACATAGTCGTGGTTGTCTTGTTGGCGTTGCTGGCAGTGTGTGTTGCAATGATCTTCATGAGTCTCTCTCTGTTCTGTTCTTGTGAGCGTGTATTGTACCAGCTACGTCGCTGGTTTGTCAACACCAACGCCGCGTATCGCTGTAGTAGTCGTATCCACTTGGGCCGTCGCCCTGATGGTTTTCGTAGCCGTTGGCTCCGTC
>Ga0208183_1000057_pt1 | contig 90122 bp, 97 predicted proteins | sample MalvirDeepMed_51_FD_184251 | JGI IMG/M metagenome (GOLD analysis project Ga0208183, IMG submission 184251) | Marine viral communities from the Global Malaspina Expedition - Malaspina viral metaG DeepMed_51 (SPAdes) (version 2) | ecosystem: Environmental > Aquatic > Marine > Oceanic | place... | reverse complement strand
GGAGCGGGGCATGGGCGGAAATTCACCGGATCTGCGCGACCGGCTGGCCGGGTTCCGCCGCGATGGCTCGCCGCGCGCCCGCAGCCTGAAGGCGCAGGCGAAAAGCTGGGGGAAGGGGGCTGCGCCGGGCGGGGATGTGGCGAAACTTCTGGCGCGCGCCTGGCCGGACCAGATTGCCCGCAAGCGCCCCGGCAGTGCGGGCAGCTACCTCATGGCGTCAGGGCGCGCAGCCATGCTGCCGGAGACCGAATCGCTGGCGAAGCAGGATTGGCTGGTGATTGCAGACCTTGGCGGCGCAGCGAAAGAGGCGCGGATTTCGCTGGCCGCGCCGATTTCAGAGGCGGACGCGCTGGAAATTGGCGGCATCGTCTCCGAAGACCGGGCCAGCTTCGACCCAAAGACCGGAAAATTTGCCGCGCGGCGGGTGAAGGCGCTCGGCGCGATCATCCTGTCGGAAAGTCCGCTGCCAAAGCCGAGCCCGACTGTGGCCGCCCGCGCGATGCTTGAGGCAATTGCGGAAGAGGGCTTCGAAGCCATCGGCGCAGGCGATGTGGTGCGCGAAACACTGGCCCGGATTGCAATGCTTGAAACAGCCGGGTGCTTGGATGAAACGGGTTGGAACACAGTGAAACTGGTTGAGACGGCAAGCGACTGGTTGTTCCCCCTGTTGAAACGGAAAGGTGCGCAGGTGCCTGCGCCCCATGCGGTGCGCGAAGCCCTGATCGCCTCGCTCGACTGGCAGGTGCAGGAAGCGCTGCGCAAGGAGGCGCCGCTCAGCCTGTCGCTGCCGTCCGGCCAGACGGCGCAGGTCGATTATCTCGATGATCGCGCGCCGCTCATATCTGCGCGGGCGCAGGCTTTTTATGGGTTGGGTGACCACCCGAAACTGGCTTCGGGGCGGGTGCCGGTAACCGTGGAAATGCTATCGCCGGGCATGAAGCCTGTCGCCACGACACAGGATCTCGGCCGGTTCTGGGGAGTGGGCTATCTGGACATGGCCAAGGACATGCGCGGGCGGTATCCGAAGCATGACTGGCCGTCCGATCCGGCCTCCGCAAAGGCCCATGAAGGGCGCACAAAGAAAAGATTGTAAGGAACCGGGCGGGGGAGGTGGCGTTTCTGTTTGCATAGTCACTTATGGAGACGACCATGAAAATCGCCAGCCTGACAATGATTTCTGCCGCAATGGCAGCCCTGGCGGCCCAAGCAGAATTGCCCGCTCCGCCGCAGGAGCCGGTCACGTATGAAACGGCCCCCGCTGCCTGCGCTGTCGAGGAATTCACGATCTATTTCGAGCGGGGTGTTACCCAGCTTGGCGATCAGGCTGAAGCGGTTCTGGATGCTGTGGCTGCGGATTCAGCTCAGTGTGAATACTTCCGGATTGAAGTCGCCGGCCATGCAGATGCGACCGGTCCGGAAGACGTCAATCAGCGTGTTTCCGAGGACCGTGCCGAAGCTGTCATGGCTGCTCTGGAAGCCCGCCGGATTTCTGCTGAGCAGATTGGTGTCATGCCGAAAGGCGAGGCCAGCGCCTATGCGGCCAATGGCCTGGTCGAGCCGTTGAACCGGAAAGCGACGGTCCGTCTCGTTCCGGTTTCCGCGAACTCGCGGGATTCCTAGAAGTTCCTAATGAGGGCGGCTCTCGGCTGAGTCGCCCCATTCCATGCCCATATTCTTCTTCATCCAGTCTGCAAATGTTGCAGGCTTTTCGAGTGTCTTGGGGTCGAGTGTTCCGTAAGCGACGAGCGGACCATCGCGACCCTCAAGCCGGACGCCTTTGACGCGCTGTGTGCCTTCGGTCCAGTCGGCATGAGTGGAGGGATCGAGCAACAGCATGACCTGCTGGCCGCCTTTGCCCTCTTCATCCCGGCCAAAGACCAGGCCGTATACTTTCTCCCGACCGAACAGCCCATGGCTGGATGCCTGGCGTTTGCCGTCCAGCAGGACTTCATCCCAGAGCAGGTTCCGTCGCCATTGAAGGACGTGCATCTGCTCATCTTTCACGATCTTGATATCGACATGGTGCAGGGACAGGCGAACGATCTCGGCGTGCATGGCTAATCTCCAAATTATCGAAAAACGATAATGTCAATTATGCGCAGCGTCAAGGCGTCTCGAATGGGCAGGGGGATTGGTAGGTTACTGCCGCGTCGGTGCCCGGATGGCGGAAGATCAACTCGGTCGCGTGCAAGTGCAGCCGGGAGGTCATGTACAAGGCATCATCATGGGCATAGAGGTCATCGCCCAGGATTGGATGCCCCAGCGCGGCAAGATGGACGCGGAGCTGGTGAGTGCGTCCGGTGAGGGGTGTCAGCTGAACCCGTGCAGCTTGTGCGTGGCGCGTCAGGACCTGAAATCTGGTCTGGCTCGGCTTTCCTGTTTCATGGTCCACTTTCTGGCGAGGCCGGTTGGGCCAGTCATTCACAAGCGGCAAGTCAATCAGGCCGGCATCCTCGACGGGCGGCTGCCAAACATCGGCGAGGTAGGTCTTGTGCACACGACCTTGTTCAAATTCAGCGGACAATGCGCGCTGCACATGCTTGGATCTGGCAAACAGCAACAAGCCACTCGTCGACATGTCCAGGCGGTGGACGGTCAGCGCGTCGGGATAGGTTTGCTGGATACGTATGCGCGCGCAGTCGGCCTTCTCCGGACCACGCCCTGGAACAGAGAGCAGTTCGGCCGGTTTCTCCGCGACGATCAGCCAGTCATCGACATGAAGGATCGTCGGCATTTCGGCCGGGGGTGTGTAGGGGGATGTCAAACCAATCCTGCTCCGTTGGAACCAGACCCCCACACATACGTTTGCAGGGGGACGCCTTCGCTCTGGGGGCTGACTGATAAAGGAGTTATGGAAATGAAAAAGCCACTTATTGCAATTCTGTTCGGTCTTGGCGCATTCGGTCTCGCAGCCTGCGACACCAATGAGGGCCCTGCTGAAGAACTCGGTGAAGAAATTGACGACGCTGCAGACGAACTCGAAGACGAAACCAACTAGTCCGGTTTCTCTCGACAAAGAAAAGCCAGCCTTTCGGGGCTGGCTTTTTTTATGGGGCTGTTTTGGGCGGACGTTTCTAGCTGGAGCGCGCAGATGCGGCTGTTACCTCGGCTTTCTGGTGATTGACATTCTTGGCTTCCGCAAAACTCTTCGCATCCAGATCCATCACGTCGACGATTTCGCGCGTGATCGGGTTAAAGAGCGCGATGCGGTGGCCGAATCGCACGGTCTGGAGGTTCGGCTCTTTCAGGGAACCCTCGAGAATGATTGGAAACTCAGCACTCGTCGCAGGGACTTTTACAGGCAGTATCATGCCGGGAACGATGGAATCTTCCAGCGGCGATGCGCTAAGGCAGATGCCACGTTTCTCAATGCCAATCTCGCAGTCGCGCCCCTGAAGGGAGAAGTCGCGATCATAGATGGCAAAGTCGGCTTCCTGAAAATGATCCACCGGCGTCACGTCAGGCCGGGGCAGGCTCGGCTGTAGCACAACAGCCAGTCCTGCAGCGGCCGCAGCGCCTGTTGAAAATAAAGTAGAAACAATGGTTTCGGGGGTCATGGTGTCCATCCAGCTATCTGGTGGACCAATGCATTCACCCCGGCTTGGTTCCAGCAAATGTGTCGGGACGTGTCATTCGTGCGGCGCAAGTGTGAGGCGAAAGACCGAGCCCGCGGGGCCAGTTTCAGCCAAGACCAATTCGCCGCCCATGGCTCGCGCCAGCTCTCTAGCGATGACAAGCCCAAGTCCGCTGCCCGTTTGCCGGGTCGTGCCGGCAAACGGGGTGAACAGGTTCGCTGCGGCCTTCTCCGGCATGCCAGGACCCGTGTCGGAAAAGACGATTTCATTGGTCTCTAAGCTGACGAAGATGCGGGAAGGGTCAGACCCGGCCGCTGACATGGCTTCGGCGGCATTTCGGAGCAGGTTTGCGGCGATGCGATGCAGGTGGTCAGGATCGGCCATCACATGTTCCAGCATATGAACATTGTTGACGAACTCGACCGATGGCCAGGCGGCGAGCGCTTCGTCGGCGGCCTCATCGAGCGCCTGTCGCAATTCAACCTGCTCCAGTTCTGCCGGCTGGGGCGTCGCCTTGCCATAGTCCAGCGTTTCGGTTGCCAGTGTGATTGCGCGGGTGAGCGCGCGCTCGAGTCGGGGGGCAGCCTTCTGTACACGCACGTCGTCCGAGCGGGCCAGGGAATCCGAAACCAGCTGGGCTGATGCCAGTGAGTTGCGGAGATCATGGTTGATCTTGGCCACTGCGGTGCCAAGTTCGGCCAAGTGAGAGCGCTGCCGGAAGCTTTCAGCCACGGCGCTCTCCATGTCGGCCAGCGCATTCTGGGCCCTGCCGATTTCGTCGCGCCGTTTGGTGTGAGGCAGGCGACGGGTCCATGAGCCGGGATCCATCCTGAATTGTTCGACGCTCAGCGTAACCCGCTGCATGGGACGCACGACGAGGAGGTGGAGTAAGACATAGATGATCGTGGCGGCGGCAAGTGCGATCAGCAGGGAAAGAGCGGCAATGCGGCGTGCATAGGCCAACAGCGCGGATTTCATCGGTGCGTGCGGCATCAGAACTTCGATGACCCGGTCTTCGTTCACGCCCTGCGCGGTGACTACCAGCACACGGTCATCCGGTGCGAAGAACGCGCCAAACGTATTGGCGACGCGGTTCGTGGATGTTGCCTCTCGCAGGTCGAGCATATGCATGTCGCCATCCAGAGGCATTTGGGCTGGCAATAGCTGGAAACGCATGTCGTCTTCCATTTCGGTGACGGCCCAGACTTCGGCATATTTGAGGAGCTCTGCCGACAATTCTTCGGAAACCGATCGGTCCGGCGCAGCTTCGAGGGCGAGGGATGCGATCCGGGCGGCTTGAACGCGTTCGGTCAGCCAGCTCGTACGGAAACCGGATGCACTCGGCACAAAGATGAAGGCTTCGACGACCAGAATGGCGAGTATGGTCAGGCCAAACAATCGAAATGAGAGGCTGTCGAACCAGCGCGCCCCGGCGCGGGTTTTCGTCAGAGCCGGCGGGGGCAGGTCGGCGGTGTCGTTCACACCGCCTGAACTAGCCTAGGGGATACGTTGGAGCAAGCCGACGAGTCGCTTTGCGCTCTTTCCGAACACAACATCGGCATAGTGCGCATTGGCAGCGCGTTTCACCCCTTCGGCCCGGGTAGGGTAAGGAGAGATGAAATTGGTCAGTTCCTTCACGCCAAGTCCATTGGACATGGCCACAGAAACCAGTTGAAGCAAGTCTCCGGCCTCCTTGCCGACGATTGACGCACCGAGCAGTTTGCCTTTGCGCACAATCAGTTTCACTTCGCCGTCTGTGTCAGCTTCGGCAATGGCGCGGTCGCTCTCCTCGAATTGGAAGCTCGGCGTCGTGATATCGTCTCCATGCTTTTCGCGGGCTTCGGCTTCTGTCAGACCCAGCTGGGCGACTTCCGGCGATGTGTAGGTGACGGCGGGCACCGGCAGGCTGTCTGCTTTTGTCCGCTGCTTGAAGAAGGCGCGGCGGGCAAAAACCGAGGCGTGCCAGCCAGCGATATGCGTGAATTGTTCGCGGCCGGCGGCATCGCCCAGCGCCCAGACCCGGCGGTTTGAGGCTGACCGTAAATTGTCGCCGACAATAATGCCCTTTCGGTCATGATCGACGTCGCCCTTGTCGAGATCCATGCCGTCAAAAACGGTCTGGCGACCGACGGCGACGAGCAGGTGTGATCCTTCGACCGTCCAGGCCTCGCCGTCCTTTGGCTCTGTGTGGACGCGGATGGTCTTTCCGTCCTGTTCAACCTTCGTAGCCTTGTAACCTTCCAGAAGAGTGACGCCTTCGGCGCGCAGGGCTTCGATGGCGATCTCGGCGTGGGCACGGTCGGATCGACCGAGTGCCTTGCCCATCTCGATCACGGTGACCTTGGCACCGAGCCGGACAAAGGCTTGCGCCATTTCCATCCCGATTGGACCGCCGCCGAGGATGACAAGGTGTTCGGGAAAGTCCGGCAGGTCGAAAATGGTTTCATTGGTCAGGTAGGGTGTGTTGGCGAGTCCTTCGATTGGCGGAATGAAGGCACGAGACCCTGTGGCGATGATGATGCGCCGGGCCTTTACCCGCGTGGTCGGGGAGATGACGGTGTCTGGGCTGGCAAACTTTGCATGTTCGCGGATAACCGTGCAGCCAAGGCCTTCAAATCGTTCCTGACTATCGACCGGCGCAATGGTCGCGATGGACGTGCGCACGTGCAGCTTCACCTTTTCCCAATCGATTCTTGGCGGTGTGGTCTCGATACCGAACTTGCCAGCCTCGCGCACTTGGGCGGCGGCCTTGGCAGCGCTGAGCAGGGCTTTCGACGGGACACAGCCGGAATTCAGGCAATCACCTCCCATCTCGCCTTTTTCATACAGCACGACCGAGAGCCCGAACTGGGCTGCACCAGCCGCAGCCGACAGGCCAGCTGACCCAGCGCCGATAACGACAAGATCGGCTTTCATCTCGCGCATCGGGGCGGCGCCCGGCGAATGCGGCGCAGGGGAGGTCGCGACCTTGTCTGGATCCGCCGATCCGGCGAGCGGTGCACGGGCATTTTGGTCGGCATTGTCGGACATCAGGCAGCCTCTTCAATCTGGTTGGCCTTCTTGGGAAAGAACTTCTTCCACGCGACGGGTAACAGGGACACAACGCCCAGGGCGATCGCGGCGGGAAGCAGGTTCTGGAAAACGGAGGCAAGATCGGGATCTTCGCCCTTGGCGAACGTCGCGCCGAGCCCTGCGCCGACCCAAGTATAGGCGATCACACCCGGTATGATGCCGAGCGCCGTCGTGATGGCATAATCTCGATACTTGGCGCCGAGGATGGCAGGCAGGATATTGGCGACAGGGAACGGCATGGCCGGAATGAAGCGCATGGCAAACATATAGGCCATGGGGCTGTTCTGGAATTCGGTCCGGACCTTGTCGGCATAGCCGCTTGCGATCTTCCGCATGAAGCTGCCCAGCGAAGTCTTTGCTGCCAGGAAGAGCAGGCTGGCGCCGAGGGTTGCGCCCACCACGGTGGCGAGCGTGCCGCCGGCGAGGCCGAACAGGAAGCCCCCACTGATCGTGATCCACAGTGCGCCAGGCAGCATGAAGACTGTGCTGGCTGCATAGACGCCCACATAGGCGGCAATGGCCAGGATCAGGTTGTCTTCAACGAACGCGCGTAGCGAGGCCTGCTGCTGGCGCAGTGTCTCAAGCGAAAGATAGTCGAACAGGCCGAAGAACCATGCGGCGATCAGGCCACCCGCAATCAGGTAGAGGGGCCACAGGCGCAACCAGAGCGGGCGCGAAGCGTGTTGGGTTTCTTCGGTCATTTGGCAGGGTCCGTCCGGGTATCATTGAGCGACCAGTCATAGGTGTAGCCGCGGATTTTGGGCGTAGCGCGGATATTCTCGGCGAGCGCCGGCTCGGCATATTGAAGCAGGTGTTTGATAACGCCATCTTTCGATCCGCCGAAGTCGACCTCAAACCATTTGTAGATAGACGATACAGTAAGTCCGCGGTTTCCGACCGTTACACCACGAGGGTGATTGATGTAAGCACGCGCAGCGGCGTCGAGGTCTGCATCAAGTGTGTTCGCCGTCCAGGCGCGAGTGAGCAGGTTCGGGCAGCCATAAGAGGCGCAATTGATGGCGTAATGGACGCGCGAGTCCCCGAAGCGGGGGCGCAAGATGTCGTGCTCAATGGCATCGAGCGAGACTTCGCGGCCGCCAGCCATTACGGTCACTTTCTTCCAGGGCCCCCCGAACAGGAAACCGTCGCGGATCGAATCCAGCGGGTACTTCTCCGCGATGTAGCGAACCGTCACAGCATTGTAGAGATTGGTCCATGCAGCGAAGGTGGCATCGTCCGTGCCTGCCAGGTCACGCGCCTCAAAGCTGGCAATATAAGTGTCGAGCGTCGCGCGGTCGGCGGTACTGGCAGAAAGCGCGGCATAGTCCACGCGGTTCACGCCGTCCGTGCTTTCATGGACATAGGTTTCAAGAAGCTGGGTCCATGCGTCATTTCCCTGCGCCACACCGGGCAGGGCGAGGCAGCTGGCCAGAGCCAGGCCAACGAGCGGGCGAACAAGAAAGTGGAGATCAGGCATAAGCATCGGGTCTGAAGTATGGGGCGAAAGATGCCCCCGCATAGCCTGATGCCTGGAAAAGATCGCGTCACGACTGCGTGCGCCGGGCTAACGCCCTCGTGAGGGAGATGTCAGCGACTGCCTGCGCTGGCGTGCGCGTCCAACTCCATCCAGTCCCGGAAGGGTAGGTTGTAGACCATATCCATGACCTCGAACCCTATCCCATTGGGGCGGCGAGAGCTCGAGTTCCAGAGAATGACGACTCCGGTGTCGCGGTCCGGATCGAACAGGATATAGGATCGGTAGCCTTCCACCGCGCCGCGATGGCCAACCACCCGGTCGCCCGCCTCTCCGTATTTGTAGACGCGCCAGCCAAGCGCGTAGCGGGCATCCCGGACTGTACCCCGATAGCGTCGGGACATGCCCGATTGTTCGCGCCGCGTGTAAATGCGCGGGGTCTGGAGCAGTTCGAGGGCGGAATCACTGAGGATATCCGGCAGCAATCCCATATGCGCCCGGGCATAGAGCGCAAGATCGCGGATCGAACCGTTCACGCCGCCGGCTGCAGGGACGTTGTAATAATCGTCATTCACGATCTTCTTGCGCGGTGGGCCGGCCGCGCGGCTGTTTTTTGAATGCGGACGGGCCCAGGACCGGGAGTTTTCAAGCCCGGCGCGACCGATGCTGGCCGTTACCATGCCGATGGGTTTGAATATTGAGGTCTCTACGGCATCAGCATAGCGCGACTGGGTCACGTCCTCGATCACTTCGGCGATGCTGTCATAGGCAACATTCTGATAGGTGTGACAGTCACCAATCGGACAGATGGGCTTCAGCGATTTCAGGCTGTTGCGAATCTCGGCTGGGTCCCAACCATCTTCCAGCCGCGTATCATAGGCATTTGGCAGGATACCCAGTCGGTGCGAAAGCACATCTTCGAGCGTCGCCGTGGTTTCACCGCCATTGGGAAGTCGCAGCGTGGTTGCGTATTTCGATACCGGGTCGGTGATGTTCAGGCGCGCTTCTGTCGCAAGGATCGCGACTTCGGTCGCGGCCACGCCTTTGGACAAGGATGCCCAACGAAACACCGTCTCGTCTGTAACGGGCTCTCCGCCCGACTGGGTGATGCCATACCCTTTGGCAAAGGCGACCTCGCCCCGGTCGATCACGGCAACAGAGAGGCCGACAATGTCTTCATCTGCGGCGAGCCGCGTCAGCCGGGCATCCAGACGGTCATAGTCTATGAACTGTGCGTGCGCTGTGATGGGAAGCGCGATCATGGCCAACAGGCACGGGATGGCAAAGCGTGGAAACCGCATTGGACCTCTTCGAACTCTTTTGCCCAGCCTCAGCGTGCAGAGTTCACAAGACTCTCTGGCCATGTAAAGAGTCTTGGGCGCGGAGAGACAGATTTATTCGGTTCTGGCTGTCGGTTCGGCTTGACTTCGAACCTCTGCTGCCTGTATTGGCCCCTCTTTCCGAGATTCTTAGCTTTCAGAGCAGACCCATGAAACGCACTTTCCAGCCAAGCAACCTTCGCCGCAGCCGCACCCATGGTTTCCGCGAGCGCATGTCGACTAAAAACGGCCGCAAGGTGCTGGCACGTCGCCGCGCCAAGGGCCGCAAGTCACTGTCCGCTTAAGGCGGCAGGCCACGGACCGTCTCACGCAGGCGGCAACAGGCCATGACCAGCAAAACAGATAAAACCGAATTTGAGGTCGCCCGTCTTCGCGTGCGACCTCAATTTCTTTATGTGCGTCACGGAAAAACCGAGCGGCGCAAAGCCCTTTTGGTGCAGGCGCGACGCCGTAAAGGGGCCAGTCCGGGCGCGCATGCCGGCGCTGGATTTACCGCCACCAAGAAGATCGGGAATGCGGTCATTCGCAACCGGGCGAAACGGCGCTTGCGCGAAGCGGCGCGTGTTCTCTTGCCGCAGCATGGAAAACCGGGGTGGGATTATGTCTTCATTGCACGTATGGACACCGCTGACATTGCGTGGCCGCGTTTGCTTGACGATATGGAAAGCGCGCTGATAAGCCTCGCCGCTGATTAACCCCTGCCGCCGATTCCGGCGTGCTCACAAGATTTGCCGGGATCCCGCCAGATGGAAAAACCTGACCAGCGCAATTTTCTGATCGCCATGGTCGCGATGATCGCGTTCGTTTTTGCCTACCAGGCCTTCATCATGAAGCCCGCCCAGGAAGAATTCGAAGCCAATCAGGCCGTGCGCGAGGCCGAGCAGCAAACCGGCCCGACAGTGGCCTCTGATGCGCCGGCGATTGCTGAAATCAAGCCGGTCGAGGAAGCGCTGCAGGATGATGCCCGCGTGCCGTTTGATGCCGCCTCTGTGGATGGGTCGATCCGCCTTGCTGGCTCGCGCATCGACGATCTCAGCCTGAAAAAGCACTACCTCACTGTCGACAAGGAACAGGAAGTTCGCCTGTTTCGTCCGGAAAACACCGAGTTTGGATATTTCGCCACCTGGTATTGGGCGGATGGATCGAAATTGGTCGCAGGACGCAATTCGCCCTGGAGCCAAGTCGGGGAAGGGCAGCTGACGCCCGGCAATCCGTTGATACTGCGGCTCGAGACAGAAGGCCTCGTCATCGACCGGGTGATCTCTGTTGATGAGGACTATCTCTTCACCTTCACGGATACGGTCACCAATAATTCCGGCGAAGCGCGCCAGCTTCGCGCGATTGGCTCGATCGAGCGGCATGGGGATTACAAGGAATTCCTTGAGACAACCGATCCGGGCTCCTCGGCCAAGAACGGCCTTGCACATATGGGTCTGATGGGCGTCGTGAACGGCGAACTGCGCCTGAAGAAATACAAGCCCTTGTTCCAGTTGAAGGACATCAAGGGCGAGACCAGTGAAGGCACGTTCCCATCTGACCAGGGCGGTTGGTGGGGCCTGTCGGACATGTATTGGCTGGGCGCGCTCGTGCCCCAACAGGACCAGTTCTTTGCGGGCCTTGTTGACAAGCGCAAGCTGTCACGTGGCCAGCCGCTGGAAGTGCGCACGGAATCCGCGCCACTGACGATTGCGCCCGGCGAAAGCCAGACCATGGCCAACAGCCTTTATGCCGGTGCGAAACGGTTTGACGTGTTGCAACAGTATCAGAACGAACTGGGTATTCCCCGAATGGTGGATGCCATCGACTGGGGCTGGGCCTTCTTCCTGACCAAGCCCTTCTTCTATGCGCTGGAATGGCTGTCCGGCATTGTGGGCTCGTTTGGCTGGGCGATTCTGGCCTTCACGGTTCTGATCAAGCTCCCGCTCGTGCCGCTCTACAATCAGAGCTACAAGTCCATGGCGAAAATGAAGAAGCTGCAAGAGCCGATGCAGGAAATCCGCGAGCGCTTCAAAGCCGATCCGCAGCGCCAGCAGCAGGAAGTCATGAAGCTGTACAAACAGGAAGGCGCGAACCCAGTCGGCGGCTGTTTGCCGATCCTGTTCACGATTCCCATCTTCTATGCGCTCTACAAGACGCTTTATGTGACCATCGAGATGCGCCATGCCTCTTTCGGCTTCCTGAAGGATTTGTCGGCACCTGATCCCACGGCCATCGGCAACCTGTTCGGTCTCATCCCGTGGTGGTCAGCCGCGGACATCAAGGCGATTCCGATCATCGGCATCATCATTGGTATTGGCATCCTGCCAATTCTCTATGGCGTGACCATGGCGGCCATCCAGACTCTCAGCCCGCCACCTCCAGACCCGACACAGCGCCGGATCATTCAGGCCATGCCGCTGGTCTTCATGTTCGTGTTCGGCGGATTTGCGGCAGGCCTTGTGATGTACTGGGTATGGTCAAACCTGCTCTCCTTCGCGCAGCAATATTTCATCATGCGGCGGAACGGTGTCGACACCGAGATTGGCAAATTTGTCAGCCGACTTGTGCGCGGCAAGAAGAAAGCGGCGGACTAGTCTGATGGAAACCGGAGACGCCTTCAGTGAAGACGCGCTCGAAGCGGGCCGCGTCCTGTTCGCCGGGTCGGTCGTGTTTGTCAAAGGCGTGGTGGACCTGAAGGGCCTGCCCACAGCGGATCGTCCGGAAGTCTGCTTTGCGGGGCGGTCCAATGTCGGCAAGTCATCGCTCATCAACGCGCTGACCAATCGCGCCAAGCTGGCGCGGTCTTCTGCGGAACCCGGCCGCACGCGCGAGATCAATTATTTTGACCTCGGCGAAGGCCGCATGTTCCTCGTCGATCTGCCGGGCTTTGGCTATGCCAAGGTCAGCCGGACACAGGCCGAGGGCTGGATGCGGCTGACACGCTCCTATCTTCGGGGCCGTCCGTCGTTGCGCCGGGTGTTCCTGTTGGTCGATTCTCGCCGGGGCCTGATGGACACTGACGAGGAGGTTATGACCATGCTCGACAAGTCGGCGGTCACCTATCAGATCGTCCTGACCAAGGTCGACAAGATGCAGAAGTCCGAAGTCGAAAAGCTCGTTGAAGAGATCGCCGGCAAGCTGAAAAAACGCGGCGCGGCGCATCCAGTTGTTCGCCAGACTTCGTCTGAGAAGGGGTGGGGCATCCCCGAACTTCGCGCCGAAATCGCCGGACTGGAATAGCGCCACGAATTGAGATTACATGTGCGCCGGAGAATAATCTGGAGCCGTGCATTCATGCCAATCGAGATCAAAGTTGATGACGTGACCAGCCCTGCCATGCTGGCCCTTCTCCAGACGCACGCGAATTTGATGTTGGCATTATCCCCTCCGGGCAGTTGCCACTTCCTGCCTGCGGAAGGATTGCGGGCACCGGACGTGACAGTCTGGTCAATGTGGGACGAGGAAGTTCTCGTTGGGTGCGGGGCACTGAAGGAGTTGCCAGGCGGTGTGGGCGAAGTGAAATCCATGCATACGCGTTCGGACCTGCGCGGGCAGGGGCATGGCCGCCGCATGTTGGAACACATCATGGCCGAAGCAGAGCAGCGCAACTATTCGGCGCTGTATCTGGAAACCGGGTCCATGGTCGGATTCCTGCCAGCACGGCGCATCTATGAGGCGTATGGCTTTGTCTATTGTTCGCCATTTGGTGACTACACGCTTGATCCGAACAGCGTGTACATGCATCGGGCCCTCTAGAATTCGAGTTTGTCACGGCGGCGATCCGCGCTAAAGGGGCCCGCATGACAGACCAGATTTCCGCTGCGCAATTCACCGCCCAGACGCTCTCAGAAGCGCTGCCCTATATCCAGCGCTATGCTGGCAAGACAATTGTCGTGAAGTATGGCGGTCACGCCATGGTGGACGAGCGCCTGTCGGCAATCTTTGCGCGCGACGTGGTTTTGCTGAAAACACTGGGAATTCATCCCGTCATCGTGCATGGCGGCGGGCCTCAGATTGGCAAATTGCTGGACCGGCTGGGCATCGTGTCCGAATTCAAGGGCGGCCTGCGGGTAACCGATGAAGCGACGATGGAAGTGGTCGAGATGGTCCTGTCGGGGCCTATCAACAAATCCATTGTGCGGGCGATCAATCAGGCGGGCGGCAAGGCCGTTGGCCTGTCCGGGTCGGACGGCAATCTGATCCAGGCCGAGAAGGCCAAGAAAACCGAACGCGATCCGGACAGCCATATCGAACAGGTTCTGGACCTTGGATTTGTGGGTGAGCCGACTGCAGTGGATACAAGCGTGATCGATGCGCTCCTGAAGTCCGACTCCCAGTTGATTCCGGTGGTTGCCCCGGTCGGAGTCGGCAAGGATGGCCATCGTTACAATGTGAATGCAGACACATCTGCCGGCGCGCTGGCCTCGGCACTGGGCGCCAGCCGCCTGTTCCTGCTGACAGATGTCGCTGGCGTGCTCGACAAGCAGAAGAATTTGATGCGCGAGATTGCCGTGGACGCCATTCCTGACCTGATCGCGGACGGCACAGCTGCAGGTGGCATGATACCGAAGCTTGAAACTGCGGCCCAATCCGTAAAACATGGGGTCGGGGCGGCAGTGATCCTCGATGGGCGTGCCCCGCACGCCCTGCTCATGGAGCTATTTACCGAACATGGCGCAGGTACGCTCATTTCTTAAAGGTCTTGCTTTTGTTGCAGCAGCGGCGGTTTTGCCCGCAATAGCGCACGCACAAGGGACGGGCGATGGTTGGAAGCTGTGTAACGAGACCAGCTTTATCATCGAAACAGCGGTTGGCCGCCCTGTAGGCGGCTCCGTCAATGTGGATGGCTGGACCAAATTGCAGCCAGGCTCCTGTCAGGTCGCCGTGCGGGCGCCGCTCGATCCGAAAATCCATTATGTCTATGGGCGTACATCGACTGCCCATCGGGGTGGCCTGAGAGAGTGGGGCGGCGAGCGCGAACTCTGCGTGGACCCCACCGGTGGGTTCTCGTTGGAAAGCCCGCCCAATTGCAATGCAATGGGTCTGGAAGCGCGAGGTTTCCGGGCGGTCGACATTTCCAGCCGCTCCCGCTGGACGACAACTTTCACCGAAATCGAAAATTATGACCGCGCGACCGCGCAGGCAGCCGGGATTCAGCGCCTGCTGGAAGAGGCGGGCGTATTGTCAGGCGCGATTGATGGCCGGATCGGATACAAGACCCGCACCGCCATCGGCAAATTTCTGGAAGAGAACAATCTGCCTGACTCGACGTCGGATTCAGACCTCATCGACTTCCTGGAGCAGGTGGCGAAGGAGAATGGCCGCAATGTCGGGTTTACCCTGTGCAACCGCACCGACAAACGGATCTGGAGCGCCATCGGACGCCGCGGCACCGAGGGCTGGGAGAGCCGTGGCTGGTGGATGCTCGAGGCGGGAGGTTGCGCGCGAGTGATCGACAAGGCCCTTCGCGGCACCGAGCACTATGTCTTTGGCGAGATGGAAGATGGGACGCGCATCCGAACGCTGGCAAAGGCATCGGATCCGTTCTGTGTGGGCCGGGCAAAGTTTGCGATCGTTGGCCGGGATGACTGCGAAGCGTCCGCCTATCGCACTGCGCTGTTCGCTGCCGCACCGGAGCCAGTTGACCAGCGTCTCGTGTTTGAGTTCTTCGAGCGGGACTTCGCCAAGGCCGGTAGTCAATGACCTCTCCAAAGGCGGGTGTACACCTCGCACCGTTCGGCAATTTCGGACATGTTACGGATTGGGTGTTCGACCTCGACAACACGCTCTATCCAGCAGAGTGCGACCTGTTCGCCGAGATCGACACGCGCATGACGGATTTCGTCTCGCGCCTGCTGGAATTGCCGCCGCTGGAGGCGCGCAAGGTGCAGAAACATTATTATGCAACCTATGGGACGACGCTGTCCGGCCTGATGAAGGTGCACAAGATCGATCCTGCCGATTTTCTGCATCATGTGCATGACATAGACTTGTCGCCACTGCCGGACTTGCCGGTTTTGCGCCAGGCAATCAGCGCGCTGCCGGGTCGGAAATTCGTTTACACGAATGGCTCGCGTCGCCATGCCGAGCGGGTTGTTGGCAAGATGGGGCTGGAAGACCTGTTCCACGGGAGCTTCGGTATCGAGGACGCTGAGTACACTCCCAAGCCGAACCAGAGCTCCTATGATCGGTTTTGTGCGCTGCATGATGTGGCCCCGCGCAAGGCAATCTTCTTCGAGGATCTCGCGCGCAATCTCCTTCCAGCCAAGGATATGGGCTTCACGACGGTTCTGGTGCACTCCGAAAAGGATTGGAGCCACGAGCCGATTGAGGCGCGTCCTGCCAATCTGGACGATCTGTTGGGGGATGACGGGCCTGACCACATAGACTATGTGACGGGCGACCTTGCTGCCTTCCTTGAGGCGGCGATTGAAACACTCGACTAAGACCTGCCCCCGGAGAGACAGATGACACAAGCCCTGGCCAATGCGATTGAACAGGCGTGGGAAAGCCGCGACACCCTGAACACACAGACACGGGGTGAGGTGCGCGAAGCCGTCGAGGCGGCCATTGACCTGCTCGACTCCGGTGAGGCCCGCGTGGCCAGCCCAAATGGCGACGGCAACTGGACTGTCCATCAATGGCTGAAAAAGGCTGTTCTGCTGTCCTTCCGCTTGAATGCCAATGGCATGATTTCCGGCGTGCCCGGCGGCGGCAACTGGTGGGACAAGGTTCCATCGAAATTTCAGGGCTGGGGCTCATCCGAATTCGAGGCCGCGGGCTTTCGTGCGGTGCCCCCGGCCGCTGTGCGCCGCGGCGCCTTCATTGCGAAGAATGCGGTCCTGATGCCGTCCTATGTGAACATCGGCGCCTATGTCGGCGAAGGCACAATGATCGACACCTGGGCCTCCGTCGGCTCGTGCGCGCAGGTCGGCAAGAATTGCCATATCTCGGCCGGCACCGGCATTGGAGGCGTCCTTGAACCGCTGCAGGCGAACCCGACCATCATCGAAGACAATTGCTTCATCGGCGCACGGTCCGAAGTGGTCGAGGGCGTGGTCGTCGGAGAAGGCTCGGTGATTGCCATGGGCGTCTTCATCACCCAGTCCACCAAGATCGTGGATCGCCACAGCGGCGAGATCACCTATGGCAAGGTGCCGCCTTATTCCGTCGTCGTGCCGGGCACGCTGCCCGACAAGAATGGCGGCCCGAGCCTCGCCTGCGCCGTCGTCGTCAAGACCGTCGACGCCCAGACCCGCTCAAAGACCGGTGTCAACGAACTGCTGCGGGACTGATCTAATGCCAAGGGTCTGTCCTGTGCTGCCGTGGCGGCACGGTTTGACAGGTCGTTCGGTGCGCTTCCATCCTGCCTGAAATCAGGAAGAGGGGAGGGCTGAATGGCCAAGTCACTGAAACAGCACAAGCCGGTCGGCGAAGACTATCTCGCGACGGTGAGTCCGAAACTGCGGGTCGCACATGCATTCCCATTTCCGGCGTCCGCCGTCTGGGCCGCCTTGCTGGACGCAGAGGCATGGACGGAATGGCTGCCGATTACGAACGTGGTCTGGACGAGCCCGGAGCCGTTCGGGGTCGGGACCACGCGCACCGTCGAGATCGGGGACCAGAAAGTCGAGGAAACCTTCTTTGCCTGGGAAGAGGGCAAGCGGATGGCTTTCCGGTTTGAAAAGTCGACGCTGCCGGTCTCGGCCGCGGTTGAGGACTATGTCGTCGTTGAAACGCCGGAAGGCTGCGAGCTGCGCTGGGCGGGCAAGGCCAGTGCGCCGCTGATCCTGGGCGGAATTGTCTCCAAACAGCTTGCCAAGGGCCTGAAAGACGGCATGCCGAAACTCGAAGCCCTGATCCGGGACAATCCGGGCCGGTTCGGACTCTAGCCTGATTCCTTCTTGAGGATCAGCCAGCGGTAGATGCCGATGAAGTTGATCACGGTCAGGACAATGTTCTGGTACATGAGCGGGGCCTCGTCATCCGAGAGGCCGATCATGACCCAGCATGTGGAAGAGACTGCAAACACGATAAAGGCGAAGCCGGTAATGCGTCGCCCAAGATCGGCCGACACCATGATGGCCGCGACAATGCCGGTGCCCATTGCGATCCATTCCAAACTCTCCGACATCAAGGCCCGCTTTCTGCTGTGATCATGCTCAGTGATCACAACAATGCCGGGCGAGCCGGGCAGTTCCGAAGCCTAGTCGAACACGACCACCTGCCGCGCGACCGTGCCCTTGTTGTCCTTGAGGTTCTGGAGGGCGCCGGTGATCCCCTCAAGACCGATCCGGTCAGAGACAAGATCATCAAGGTGCAGCTTGCCCTGTCTGTACAGTTCGATCAGGCGCGGGAAATCCACCCGGAACCGGTTAGACCCCATGATCGCCCCCTGCAGGCGTTTTTCTGTCGCAAGCAATTCAATGCCGGGGATCTCGATGTTAACGCCGGGCGAAATCATGCCGATCACGGTTGCCACGCCGCGTGGTCGCAGCATGTGGTAGGCCTGTTCAGCCGTCTGTTTCAGGCCGACGCATTCGAAGGAGTAGTGGACGCCGCCCTTGGTGAGTTCCTTGACGGCCTCGATCGCATTGACCTTGCCTGGATTGACGGTGTCGGTCGCGCCGAAACGGACAGCCATCTGGAGTTTCTCGTCTGACAGGTCTACCGCGATGATACGGCTGGCGCCTGCGATGGCTGCGCCATTGATCGCGGCAAGCCCGACGCCGCCACAGCCGAGGACGGCAACCGTGGAACCCGGCTCGACCTTGGCGGAATGAAAGACTGACCCGACACCGGTAATGACGCCGCACCCGATCAGGCAGGCCTTGTCCATTGGCATATCCTTGTCGACTGCGCATAGCGCGTTCTCATGGACGAGGATCTGTTCGGCGAAGGAAGAGAGGTTCAGGAACTGGCCGACCTTTTCACCCTTGATGGAGAGGCGGGGGGCTTCTGTGGGCTGGCGCTGGAAGTGTTCCTTGTTCACCGTATGGCAGACGGACATGTGGCCTGTCAGGCAGTACTCGCAGGTGCCGCAGAAGGGCGACAGGATCGAGATTACATGGTCGCCCGGCTTGACCGCTGAGACCATGGAGCCGATTTCTTCCACGATGCCGGCGCTTTCATGCCCGAGGATGACCGGCAATTCGGCGGGGAAGTTCCCGTCCCAGAAATGCACGTCCGAATGGCAGACGCCGACCGCCTTCAGCCGGACCAGCACTTCGCGCGGTCCGGGCTTGGAAATCGTGACATCTTCGATGGATAGCGGCGCATTGGGCGCGCGCATGACAGCAGCCTTCATGGGTCTTCCTCCTTTGGCCCGGTCTCCGCGCTCTTGCTGGCGCAGATGACCGAATATGGGAGGAAGTGTCCCTCAGAATGCGCTACCTGAACAGGCCCTACGCAGGGGCAGGGGTTATTCGGTGGGCGCGGCCACAAGACCGGAAGCGCGACCCATGACGTGGAAGATCTCGTTCTGCTCCATCACACCGGAGACCAGTTCCGACCCAGGGCCGGTTGCGAAGATGGCCACATCATCACCCCCATGCGTTTCCGACGGCATGAAGACGAGGGAGGGTTGCTGGAAGTTCTTTTCGGTCGTGTCGATCTCGGAGAGGTCTTCTCGGGTGCAATCCGGTTCGCCGTCGACCAAATGACACGCGGTCATGCCGCTGGCATAGGAGAGCGTTGTGTAGGGTTTGCCGTCCTGTGCCTTCATCGGCGCGTTATCCAGCCCGCTGACGACTTTGCCGAGGATCGGATTGCCGCGCTTTGGATAGCCAGAAATCGTCATCGTGTGTGAATGGTCCGCGGTCACGATGATCAGCGTCTCGTCCGCATCGGTCATTTCCAGTGCTGCGGCGAGGGCCTGGTCCAGTTCATCGGTTTCCGACAGGGCCCGGGCGGCACTGACGCCATGATGGCCATGGTCAATTCGGCCGCCTTCGACCATCAGTACAAAACCGTCCTCATCCTGGGACAGGCGCGTGATAGCCGCCTTTGTCAGATCGACCAGAGAAGGTTCGCCAGCTGGGTCTTCATCCCGATCGAGCGCGAATTTCATGTGCGAGCCTTCAAACAGGCCGAGTACTTTTGCATTCGAGGCGAAGTCGATGGTCTCGAAACCAGCCTTGTCGGTGACATAGACATGGTCGGCGGACTTTGCGGTCCATTCGGCGGTCAGGTCGCGACCATCCGTGCGGCTTCCGGTGCGATTGGCGTCCTCGGCATCTGACTGTTCGGTCGTTGTGAAGGGCGCGCGGCCTCCGGCCATTGCCACTTCAAATCCGTCGCCTTCCGACCACTCGATGAATTGGCGGGCAATATCCTTGCAGTCGCCTGCGTCTCCGCCTTTCAGATCGCTGTCAGCTTCCCAGTCGCGGCTGGGAGTCTTGGCGAAGGTGGACGCCGGTGTTGCATGGGTCAGGCGGGCGGTGGAAACGAGACCCGTTGCGAGGCCTGACCGTTCGGCCAGTTCGAAAATTGACTCTGTCGTGCGCCCTTCGACGCTGGCGCAATTGCCGAAGCCGGCTTCCTTGAGGATGCCGAGCGTTCGTGAATTTACCTTGGCACCGGTCACCATCGCAGTTGCCGTCGAGGCGGAGTCGGAAACCTGATAGTCGTGACTGTAGGTTTTGGACAGGGCCATGTACGGCAGCGTGTCCATGGCCAGCGTATAGGACTCGCCGTCGAGTCCACGCTGTTGGCCAGCATAGATGCGGGCGGCGGTGATGGTCGGAATGCTCATACCATCGCCAACGAAGAGGATGATGTTCTTCGCCGATTTTACGCCGCGCTCCTGAATGCGTGTTTCTACGGCTTCAGCGGCAGATTGATAATAGGAATCACTTGCCTGGATGGGTGTCGTGCCTTCGCGTAGCGGCGCCGATGAAGCTTCGCTTTGTGCCACGGCGGTATCAGACGGCGCTGAACAGCCTGCGACAGCAAGGACGGTGAGTGAAGCAAGGGATAGAGCAGTGCGGCGCATGATTAGTCTCCGGAATATCAGGTCTGGGGCGGGCATAGACTGAGTTCGTGACACTATTGCTGCACTCAGTCGATTGGATCCACCTTGTGGCCGCGCTGGGCCAGCCAGACCGCGACAAGAATGAGCATACCGCCGCCTGCCTGCAAGGTTGTGAGAGGTTCCTGAAAGAGATGCCAAGAAATCGCGGCAGCCATGACGGGCTGGATCAGGATGATGACACCCGCGATGGAGGTTGGCGTGCTGCCAAGCCCGGTGATGATCAAACCCTGACCGACGACGTGGATCACGATCCCAAGGAACAGGGGCACGGCGAAACCCGACAATTTCTCCGGCAGGAAGTTTTCACCGAAAGCCATGACCATGATGGCTCCGACAATCACTTCCACAAGTGTCAGCCAGAACAAAGTCTCCAGACCGTTCAGTGTTCGCCGGGCGAGCTTCGAGCAGAGGAAATAGCCCGATACGCTGATCGCCGCGATGATCGCAATCCGATCCCCGACAAAACTGGCTCCCCCTTCGGCGGTACCGCCGAGTGACAGGGCAGATGCGCCGCCAATCGCCAGGATTACGGCGAAGAACCACATCGGCGCAGGGCGCTCCTTCAGGAACAGCCATGCGAGGAAGCCGACGCAGACGTTTCCGAGATTCACGATGAAGGTGGCATTGGACACGCTGGTCAGGGTGAGGGACCAGTGCCAGAAGCCAATGTCCACAGCGAAACAGATCCCGGCCAGGATGACATATATGTTCGGTTTGCGCGGAGCGCGCCGCTCGACCAGCAAGACGAGCGCAGTCAGCACGGGCAGGGCAAATGTGTAGCGCCAGAAGGCAATGGCCTGCGGGCCGAGGTCGTCGAGACCCAAGCGCAAGCCAATCGGCGCAAATCCGATGGCAACCGCGCCGCCAACCAGCATAAGCACGCCGAGCCATTCCCGGCGTGCCGGCGCTGTCATTTCTGTTGATGTCATTAAAAGAGGCCCGTCATGGCGCGAATGTCTTCAGGCGTCTTGCCGTCTTCACGCCATGCGCGCAATCCCCGGTCCCCGGCGCGCTTGGACAATTTCTTGCCATCTGCCCCCAAAACGAGCGGATGAAACGTATAAAGAGGCTGTGGCCAGTCCATCAGCGCCTGCAGCAGGACATGTACCGATGTCATCTCCCGGATGTCTTCGCCGCGTATGACATGCGTGATCCCCTGCAAGGCATCGTCGTGGCAGCAGGCGAGATGATAGCTTGTTGGCGTATCCTTGCGCGCCAGCACCACGTCGCCAAAGGGTGCGGGGTCAGCTTTCACCCTGTGCTGGCCGCACTTTGAGAAGACTGTATAGCTCAACGCATCATATACAGGGCCGAGTTGGGCGCGGGCAGCCGAGAGGGATAGCCGCCACGCATAGGCGTGTCCCCGGTCCAGCAGTTCCCGCTCCTTGTCCGCAGGGAGCGACTTGCCAGTGAAGCCTGCCGTATCGGGACTGGCCCCGGCAGGCAGCGCGGCGGCAATTTCCCGACGGGTCTTGAAGCACCGATAAACCAGCCCGCGCGCCTTCAGGGAGTTGAGCGCGGACTCATATTCAGCGAAGTGGTCCGACTGGCGTCGCACGGGGCCATCCCAGTCCAGTCCGAGCCATTCAAGATCGGCGAGAATGGAGGTTTCGTACTCCGGACGGCATCGGGTCTGGTCAATGTCTTCAATCCGCAACAGCACCTTTCCATCATGGGCGCGGGCAGTGTCCCAGACATGGAAAGCCGAGAGCGCGTGACCGAGATGCAAATGCCCGGTGGGGGACGGTGCGAACCGCGTGACAAATTCCCCGGCACCCATGCGACCCCCTGAATCAGCTTGTCTCTCAGGCAATCTAACCATCCCCCGCACAGGCTGAACAGCGTTTAGCTGTTGCAAGCACAGGGCAGGAACCGTATCGCACAGACATACAGGAGGTCATCTCGAATGCCTGTGGATACTTGGTTCACAACAGCCGAGCGCTGGTTCGAAACGAATGTGGTGGATGCGACAGAGCTCGCCACGTTTGGATTCGTGATGCTGTGTGTCCTGCTCGTTGCACTGGTCGTCCTGATGTTCAGCCTGCTGGGTTCGCTGTTGAAGACTTTGCGCAATGCGTCCGGGGCCCGGGCTGCGCGCAATGACAAGTCGCCCGGATACCGCGTGCTTGTCGCCCGCCCGGCTGGCAAAGGCTCGGGTCGCGCATGGAAATGGCTGCTCTCGGCGCTCAATTCCCACCTCTCCGAATTCAATTTCGGTGCGCCCCTGAAAGTGTTCCGCACGGGCACTATTCACGGCGGCATCGAAACGCGCGCGGTCCAGCGTGCCCGTCGGCGACTGGAAGTGGCAGATGCGGACATGCTGGTCTGGGCAGACAGGACGGGTCGGCGCGAAGATGGCTTTGTCATTCACGGCCTAAGCCGCGGTGGTGGCCTGACAGCCACGGAAGCGAAGCTGTTCACGCTGCCAATGCCCGGAAAGATGATCGACCTTGAGGGGCAGATGCCACGCGTGGCCGCTTACTTCCTTGCGCGGGAATTGCAGCCTGCGCTGGCCAATCCGCAATCCTTCCGGCCCGAAAAGATAAAGATCCTGTCTAATGCGCTGGCTGAAATCCTTGAGGACTCGCCTACGCTTCCGGTCGCTCTGCGCAGCCGTATCGAAGCCGATTTTTGCGCGTCTCTGGTGCACGTTGCCGAACAGTCTGGAGATATGGATGCGCTCGACCACGTGATCACGCTTCGGAGAATCCATCTCCAGGATATCAAGAGTGATGGCGACACATCGCGGGCCGTTCAGGCGCACATGGATCTCGGCCGGGCCCTGCTGGCGCGCGCGACAAACCAGTTCGATCGCAAGACCGTCGAGGAGGCGATCAGTCACCTCACCAAAGTGATTGAGGCCTTGCAGGCAGACCCGACCATAAAGCGCGCCCAAGCCGCTTCTGACGCCATGTACAAGGCGCAGAACCTGCTTGAGACACGCAAAAGGTTTGCCGTGAATTTCGGCGGCTAGCGGCAGCTTTCGCGATCAGGTCGACACACCCAGGCCGATTGGGCAGGACACGCCCGTGCCTCCAATCCCGCAATACCCGTTCGGGTTTTTTGCAAGGTATTGCTGATGGTATTCCTCGGCGAGATAAACCTTGTCCAGCGGCGCAAGCTCCGTTGTGATCTGGCTGGCATGACCGCTCTGGGCAAGCGACTTCTCATATACTGCGATCATCTCACGCGCAGTTTCGGCTTGTGCCTCGGATATCGTGTATATTGCCGAGCGGTATTGCGTGCCGATGTCATTTCCCTGACGCATTCCCTGGGTTGGGTCATGGCTTTCGAGGAACAGTTTCACGAGTGCGGCGAAGGTCACTTCGGCAGGGTTGAAAACCACTTCAACGATTTCCGTGTGCCCGGTCCCGCCTGAGCAGACTTCTTCATAGGTCGGGTTCGGGGTCGATCCGCCAGCATAACCTACCCGGGTCAGCCAAACGCCATCCTGCTGCCAGAATACACGCTCAGCGCCCCAGAAGCAGCCGAGGGCGAATACGGCCGTTTCGTATCCCGCCGGAACGGGGCCCTGCAGGTCACGGTCGAATACATAATGCGTGGTGGCGGTCGGGATCGGATCGGGGCGGCCGGGCAGGGCGCTCTCGGCATCCGGGATGGTCAGTTTTTTCTTCGAGAACAACATGAGGGGTCTCCCTTTCTGTGTCTCATATGGGTTTGTCTGCCGGGAACGGCAATCACAGTCTTGCGATCTTGCAGGCCTTCGGTTATTGGCTCCCCTCTGCTGAGTACGGTGAGGTGGCCGAGTGGTCGAAGGCGCACGCCTGGAAAGTGTGTAGGCTAGCAATAGTCTCCAGGGTTCGAATCCCTGTCTCACCGCCAGCAGATCCCAGGTCCAAACGATGCGTTCGTCAAGGCTGAGGGCGTTCAGGACTCTACTGTCGTCGGCGATATGCTGAGCGCACAAGAATCCAATAAGTAGATTGTAATCCCTTTTGAATTGTCTTGATATCCGGTTGCTTTCAGGAGACATCGACATTGTTAGAATTAAGCTTGGAGCCAGCCGGGAAAGATTACCTGAACATCGGGGTTGCTGCCGGTGCCAACGTTATCATACGATCGCCTACCTTTTCGGAAGAGAAGGCGGCGTGGGAATGTGAATTTTCAATCAAGGGATCGGAAAGTGAATTCCATTCGAGCTTGTTCGGAGTCTCTGAACTGCGCGCCGTCGAATTGGTTATAGGTTTCATCAACAAGATGTTCCCTTAAGGCCCTGAATCCACCAACTGTCGTTCCCGCGCGTCGCCGAGGTGAAGTTGCGGCAGTCTACCGTGCAGGCCGTGCGTCCTGCTTTTCCTTCTGAGCCGTCGGATGTTCTACCTTCTTTGAAGGGGACGCTTCAGGCTCGTGCGTCTGGTGACTGTCAGGCTTGGCGGATGCTTTCTGCGTTGGCCGGTCCGCTGTTTGCTTTTTTGCCGCCTTCACCGGTTGGGGTTTGTTGTCCTGCAGAAGTGGCGCGTAAATCCATTTCTCCGGCTGACCCGGCCCAGAGATCCGCGCCCAGTCACCTTTGGTGACATACATGGACACTTCCGCACCAAGGTTCAGTACAGTGATGATAGGGTTACTGACTCCAGGGCCGCCGCGCACGTTTACAGCTTCCGCTTTCACATAGCGGATGCCATGATGGCTGGCGGCGCTTTGCGGGTTTTCGCGCGGGGCCTGAGCAGAGGCGATGGGCCCGAATGCGGCTGCGCTGGATACGAGGCCGATAGCGAGGAGGGTTTTCAACTTTTTATTCAGCATGGGATGAGTCCTGATCCTGAGAATGCGTGGTTCACCATGATTAGGCGATCCCTATGCCGAGGGTTTGTCAGCTCCCCGGGAAATGGTGTCGGTGTGCAACATCGGTGTCCCCGGATTGGCGCCTCTGTGGCGACACCAAGGCGCGTGTTGAGGATCTGGCAATGTCAGACTGGAAACTCTGCAAATGCTTTATGGATTTTGAGCGAATGTTAACTAATTGTCGCAATTCTTGACGCTGAACCTTTAACCGTCCCTGCCAAGGATTAACGCCATGCTGATACGCGCAGCTGCCACTCTTGCCGGAACTCTCCTCATCGGACTTCCGGCGTTCGCCCAGGAACTCATCGTCGAGCAACAGGTTGAACGTGTGATCGTCATCGAAGACGAAGAGGGCGGATTGGAAATGGAGCTGCTGCCTGCTGAGGAAGTGAAGCCGGGTGAGCAGTTGTTTTATTCCGTGACATATTCAAACCCGGGCGAAACCCCGGCAAGGGACGCTGTTCTGACCTTGCCAGTGCCGGCAGATGTGAGCCTGCTCGAAGATTCTGCCATGGCCGAATATGATCAGGCCTCTGTTGATTTCTCCATGGACGGTGGGGCGACATACGTGCCGCGTGAAAAACTGATCGCGGAATCCGGTCTCGATGAGATCCAGCCGGTGAGCGTGTCCATGCCGGAAGAGATCACGCATATGCGCTGGACCTTCAATCGTGAGATTGGTCCGAAAGATTCAGGCAAGATTTTCTTTGCGGCGGTCCTCAAGGAAAGTACGCGTCCCGTCAGCCCCTGAATTGACGGACGCAAGGCCGTTAGCGTAACGCCTGCGGCATGACACTCGTAAAAATCTGCGGCCTGACCGATCCCGACCTCGTGCGCTATACCGCGCAAGCCGGGGCAGACTGGATTGGGTTCGTGTTTGCCGAGGCCAGCCCGCGGCACGTAACGGAAGCAGCGGCGGCCAACCTTTTGATGCAGGTAGGGTCCGCCACGCCGGTGGCCTTGCTGGTTGACCCGGACGACGCGCAGATCGACCGGATCGTGGCGCTGGGGTTTCCGATATTGCAATTGCACGGTTCGGAATCCCCTGAGCGCGTCGCCGAAGTCAAGGCGCGGACGCGTCTGGAGATCTGGAAAGCCGTGGGAATTGACGATTCAGACGATCTGAAGCGGGCTGAGGCCTACACGGCAGCCGATCGGCTTCTGGTGGACGCGAAACCGCCTAAGGGCGCTGATCGGACAGGCGGGCACGGATTGTCATTTGACTGGAATTTGCTGAAAGGCTGGCAGAGACCGGCACCCTGGATTCTTGCTGGGGGGCTGACACCGGACAATGTCTCCGATGCCGTGCGTCTGACCGGTGCGCCAGCAGTGGATGTCTCTTCAGGCGTAGAGCGTGTTCGCGGCCTGAAGGACCGGGTACTGGTAAAGACATTCATCGACGCCTCAAAAAATTCATAACAAACCGATTGTTCCGTTTTTGTTCTGTGCTAATATGGCTCCTATTGGCAATGGGAGGACGTGTCATGTTTCCAGAAGAACTGACGAGTGTCGCTGGCAAGTTGGCGGAATGCTGCAATTCTGGCCGCGAGGCCGAAGCGCTGGAGACACTTTACGCACAAGATTGTGTGTCGGTCGAAGCGCTTGCGATGGGCGATGCTGGCCGCGAAGCTCAGGGGCTCGACGCCATCAAGGGCAAGCACGACTGGTGGTATGGCGCGCACGATGTGCACCAGGTCAGCGCCGAGGGGCCGTTCCTGTTTGGGGATGACCAATTTTCTCTCGTCTTCGACATGGATGTCACCAACAAGGAGTCCGGCGAGCGGATGCAAGCCAAGGAGGTTGGCGTGTATACGGTCAAGGACGGGAAGATCGTTCGAGAGGAATTTTTCTATTCCCCCATGGGCTGACGCGTCACGGGGCCGGGCGCATCGTCGCGCTTTCCTTGGCACGTCCTTCGGTCTAGATACGGGCCGGTAGTGCAAGGAAAGCAGGACGATGGATTTGCGGAACACATGGGATCAATGGCCAGATGCGAATGGCCGCTTTGGAGACTTTGGTGGGCGCTATGTCGCCGAGACATTGATGCCATTGATCCTCGAACTTGAGGCCGAATACCGCAAGGCCAAGGAAGATCCAGCTTTCAAGGCGGAAATGGACGATTTGTGGGCCCATTATGTCGGGCGTCCATCGCCTCTATATTTTGCGGAGCGGCTGACCGAGCATTTCGATGGCGCGAAAATCTATTTCAAGCGCGATGAGCTGAACCATACGGGCGCGCACAAGATCAATAATTGCCTCGGCCAGGTCCTGCTCGCCAGGCGTATGGGCAAGACCCGCATCATCGCCGAAACGGGCGCCGGTCAGCATGGTGTTGCCACGGCGACAATCTGCGCGCGCTTCGGACTGGATTGCGTTGTCTTCATGGGCGAGACGGATGTCGAGCGCCAGAAGCCGAACGTTTTCCGCATGAAACTGCTCGGCGCAGAGATCGTCCCGGTCTCTTCCGGCACAGGCACCCTGAAAGACGCAATGAATGAAGCACTGCGTGACTGGGTCACCAATGTCGAAGACACCTTCTACTGCATTGGCACGGCTGCGGGGCCCCATCCGTATCCGGAGCTTGTCCGCGACTTCCAGAGCATTATCGGCAAGGAGGCTCGCGCCCAGATGCTTGAGCGGGAAGGGCGCCTGCCCGACGCGGTCATGGCCTGTATCGGCGGTGGTTCGAACGCGATTGGCCTGTTTCACCCTTTCCTTGAAGATGAGGGCGTTCGCCTGATCGGCGTCGAGGCCGCTGGCCACGGAATTGAGACAGGAGAGCATGCTGCCGCGCTGAATGGCGGCAAGCCGGGCATCCTGCATGGGAACAAGACCTACCTCCTTCAAACCGATGACGGCCAGATCATCGATGCGCATTCGATCTCGGCGGGACTGGACTATCCGGGCATCGGGCCAGAGCACGCTTTCCTGAGAGATTCCGGTCGCGCTGAATACTTGTCGTGCACGGATAAGGAGGCGCTTGCAGCTTTCCAACTGTGCACGCGGCTTGAGGGTATTATTCCGGCGCTCGAGCCCTCACACGCCATCGCGCGCGTAGGTGAGGTCGCTCAGGCACTCGGCAAGGATGGGCTGATGATCCTGAACATGTGTGGTCGCGGCGACAAGGACGTTTTCTCGGTCGCCAAGGCCCTCGGCGTCGATATGTAGGGAAGAGGCCGATGATCTCGCATGTGACCTTGGGCACGAATGATCTGGAAAATGCAGCTGCCTTTTACGAGCCGATCATGCAGGCGCTTGGGAATCCGCGTGTACCATTCGAGCGGTCTGATCCGTTTATCATGTGGCGGCGTCCGGGCGATGACCGCCCGCTGGTCGCTCTGGTACGGCCGTTCAATGACCAGCGACACGAGCCGGGCAATGGCCAGATGCTCGCCCTGCTCGCACCCGACCGGCCCAGCGTAGATGAGGCGCACGCAGTTGCCATCTCTCGCGGCGCTCAGGATGAGGGTACCCCGTGCCTGCGCCCGCAATATCACGCGAACTATTACGGGGCATATTTCCGAGATCTCGATGGAAACAAGATTTGCATCGTTTGCCACGATCCCGATGGACGAGGCGGTTAGAAAATGTTCCCCTGCGCCTTCACTTTATCTTTTGTCGAGAGAGTAAATTGACTGATCTCCTTCTCATTCGCATTACCTGTCCGTCGCGCCGTGTGGCCGAGGAAATTGGCGACGCGGCCATCGAGCACCGTCTCGCTGCCTGCGCCAATCTCGAAGGGCCGGTCTCGTCCACCTATCGCTGGAAGAGTGTGGTGGAGCAGGCCTTCGAATTCGTGTTGTGGCTGAAAGCGCCGAAAGCGAATTGGGATCGGATCGAAGCCCTCGTCCTGACGCACCATCCCTATGAAGTACCCGCTATGGTCGCATTGCCTTGCATTCAGGCGAATGCGCCTTATGAGGCATGGGTTCACGAGAATACGGACACCTGATGCCAACTTCCCGCATTACAGACACCTTCGCCCGCGCAAGCGGCGAATCCCGCGCCGTTCTGGTTTCCTACCTTATGGCCGGCGACCCCGACCTTGAGACGAGCTATGCTGCCATGTGCGCGCTGCGCGACAACGGCGCCGATATCATTGAGCTTGGCGCGCCCTTTACCGACCCGATGGCCGATGGGGCATCCATTCAGAAGGCGGGCTTGCGCGCGCTCGCCAATAAAACAACGCTCGCTGACACGCTGGCGCTGGCGGCCCGGTTTCGCGCCGAGGACCAGACAACGCCTGTCATTATCATGGGATATGCCAATCCTGTGTTCCGCATGGGATATGCTGAGTTCGCCAAGGCGGCTCATGCAGCCGGTGTCGACGGAACCATCCTGGTAGATTTGCCGCCGGAAGAAGATGGCGAACTGCGCGAGGCCTATGCGCAATACGATCTTTCCGTCATTCGGCTTGCGACCCCCACCACTCATGAAAACCGGATGAAAAAGGTCGCCGAAGGCGCCAGCGGATTCCTCTATTTTGTCGCTGTGACAGGCGTTACAGGCGCTGGCAGCGCGGATCCGCAAGCGATTGCCGGGAACATTGAAATGGCCAAACGTGTTTCAGAATTGCCGGTCTGTGTGGGTTTTGGCGTCAAAACTGGCGCTCAAGCTGCAGAAATGGCTAAAATTGCCGATGGGGTTGTCGTAGGCTCCGCTTTCGTGGAGCATGCAGAAAAGGCCCACGAATCGGGGGATTTTGCCAGTGCACCGCGGGGAATGGGCGCGTTGGCGAAGGAGTTGAGCTCGGCGATCAGAACGATCACCAAGCCTTAAGTGTTGATTGCCGCCGAGGAGGTTCTGGCATGAACTGGATTACCAAGGTCACCCCGCCGGGCCTGAAGACCATGCTCGCGAAGAAGGACACGCCCGACGATTTGTGGGTGAAATGTCCTCTGTCCGGCGAACTGGTCTATAAGACCGATCTGGAAGAAAACTGGCATGTCACACCTGCTGGCGCGCATCTGCGGATCAGCCCGCGCACCCGCCTGCGCCTCCTGTTCGATGATGAGCGCTGGGAGCCTTTGGCCCTGCCATCGGTTCCGCATGACCCCCTGAAATTCAAGGACGACAAGCCTTATCCGTCGCGCCTGAAGGCTGCGAAGGCCAAGATTGCGGCCCGGGACAAGAAAGAGTCCGAAAATGGTGGCGCACCGATCATCCAGGAAGACTGTATGGTGGCGGCCTATGGAAAGATCGGCGGCGTGCCCACGGTCGTACTGGTTCAGGATTTTGCCTTTATGGGCGGATCCTTGGGCATGGCGGCAGGGGAAGGCTTTGTAGCGGCTGCGCAGATGGCGTTGGCCCGCAAGGCGGGCTTTGTTGTGTGCACGGCGTCCGGTGGCGCTCGCATGCAGGAGGGCACGCTGAGCCTGATGCAGATGCCGCGCACGACGCTCGCGATCAATGAGCTGGCCGAAGCCAAACTACCTTATATTGTACTGCTGACTGATCCGACGTCGGGCGGCGTGTCGGCATCTTATGCGATGCTTGGCGATATCCATATTGCCGAACCTGGCGCAATGATCGCCTTTTCCGGCCCGCGTGTGATTGAACAAACCATTCGCGAAAGCCTGCCGAAAGGGTTCCAGCGATCCGAATTCCTGCGCGAAAAGGGCCAGGTGGACATTGTCTGCGACCGGCGCAAACTGAAGGACACGATCTCAAATGTCCTGTCGATGCTGATGCCAAATGTGCGGCGCGCTGAAGATCGCCTGCCGGTTTCTCTGACGCCACCCAAAACGCATGCCGCCAAGACCCCAAACAAGAGTAAGGGCAGCTCTGCTTGATCGGTGACAGTTCGGCCCTGGCCGAGGCGCTGGGGCGGTTCGAAGGGCTATATCCAGACACGATTGAACTATCGCTCGGGCGCGTCTTGAATGCGCTTGAGTTGCTTGGGCGGCCGCAAGACAGGCTGCCGCCCGTGATACATGTGGCCGGAACCAACGGCAAAGGGTCCACCTGCGCCTTCATGCGGGCCATGATGGAAGCAGCGGGCCTTAGCGTTCATGTCTTTACCAGTCCGCACCTCGTGCGTTTCAACGAGCGTATCCGGCTCGCCGGTGAGATCGTGGATGATGCGCGCCTGATCGACTGGCTGGAGCGAACCCATGACGCGATCAAGGGGCAGGAGATCACACAATTCGAAGCGACGACGGCCACGGCCCTGCTCGCCTTCTCGGAAGTGCCGGCTGATGTACTGATTCTCGAAGTCGGACTTGGTGGCAGCTATGATGCGACCAATGTGATCGACCAGCCCGCGCTCAGCGTGATCACGCCAATCGACTTCGACCACAAGGCCTTTCTCGGCTCGGATATTCGCAAGATTGCGGGTGAGAAAGCGGGAATCATCAAGTCCGGCCGCCCGGCGCTGACCGCGATTCAGCGCAAGATCTGTGACGATGTCATCGCAAAACGGGCCGAAGATGTTGGCGCGCCGCTCTATCGCCTGAAAGCGCACTTCATTGATGCAATGCCGGAAGACCTTGGCCTGTTGGGCGAACACCAGCGGGCCAATGCGGCTCTGGCCGCCATGGCCGTGCAGCTGTTCGGGAATTCCACAATCATCGACCAGAATGCGATCTTCGAAGGCGCCCGCAACGTGGTGTGGCCTGCGCGTATGCAGCGCCTGAAAGACGGGCCGCTTACGGCGCTCGCTCCCGATCAGGAAATCTGGCTGGATGGCGGACACAATCCGCATGCGGCCCGCGCCATTGCGAGACAGCTGAACAACATGCCCGGGCGTACCGCACTGGTCGCAGCCATGCTCGCCTCCAAGGATGCGACCGGCTATTTCATGCCGTTCCGGCAGGTGCGACCTGAGGTCTTCACCTTGCCGAACGCGCCGGGTCATCAGGGCGCCGAACCTCAAGCCCTGGCGGAAGCGGCCACCAATGCGGGGCTGAAAGCCGCCTCGTGCGACAGCCTCGAAGCTGCGCTCAAGGCTGCGGCGGCAACCGGCGTTGATCGTATCCTGATTTGCGGATCTCTGTATCTGGCAGGGGAGGTGCTCGCGCGGAATGGCGAGCCGCCAGTGTAGCGCTATTCAGCGGCGAGTTTCAGCCCGTCGCCTTCATCATTCAGCGTTTCAGCGACCTTGTGCGCCAGTCGGCGCGCCACTTCGGTCTTGCCCATGCGTGGCCAGCGTTCGGATCCGTTCCGGGTGATCAGGGCAATCTCGTTTTCCGAGCCGCCCATCACATCCCCGGAGACATCATTGGCGACGATCCAGTCACAATTCTTGCGGGCGAGCTTCGCTTCAGCGTGTTCCTCGACATCATGCGTCTCTGCGGCGAAGCCGATCACCAGGGCGGGTCGGTTCTTGCGTTTGTTGGCCAGCGTCTTGAGGATATCCGGGTTTTCGGTCAGTTCCATGGACGGATGTTCGCTGCCTGCGCCCTTGATCTTCAGCTTCTTGGTTGCGGCCCGTGCCGGGCGCCAGTCAGCAACCGCGGCCACAGAAACGAATACATCAGCAGGCAGAGCGTCCTCGCAGGCCTTCAACATCTGGCGGGCAGTCTCGACCGGTACGAAATTCACTCCCCGTGGTGCGGGCAGGGCGACCGGACCGGAGACCAAAGTGACCTGCGCACCCAGACGCGCGAGCGCTTCGGCAATCGCATAGCCTTGCTTGCCGGAAGAATGGTTGGACAAGAACCGAACAGGATCCAGCGGTTCGCGTGTCGGGCCTGCTGTGACAAGCGCGTGGGTTCCCGCCAGTGCGCCGGTGGCGTCTCCTGCCAGCATGCGTTCGATTTCTTCGGCGATGACCGGAAGTTCCGGAAGGCGGCCAGGACCGAATTCACCGCAGGCCATCGCGCCTTCGTCCGGCTCCATCACCGTCACGCCATCCGCGCGGAGCGTTTCGACATTCCGCACCGTGGCTGGGTGCTGCCACATGCGCACATTCATGGCGGGCACGACCAGGACAGGTTTGTCAGTCGCCAGAAGTGTGGTGGAGGCAAGATCATTGGCGAGGCCACCTGCGGCCTTGGCCATCAGGTCTGCGGTAGCCGGGCAGACAACGACGAGATCGGCCGAGCGGGAAAGCTCAATATGGCCCATTTCCGCTTCGTCACTGAGGTTGAACAGCTCGGTATAGACCTTGTCGCCGGACAGGGCGGAGACCGAGAGAGGGGTGACGAATTCCTGGCCGCCCTTCGTCACGATGCACCGACAGGCAATGTCGCGCCGGCGCAACTCCCGGATCAGTTCCAGGCTCTTATAGGCGGCAATACCGCCGGAAATGATCAAAAGGATGCGTTTTTGCGTCATGGGCCGGGCTCTGTTTGTTACGCGTGTCTTATCGCAAATTTCTTGCCGTTACCCCATGAAATCCCTGTGAACTTGGCGGCTCGGTTAAGGTTTTCGCGGGTTTCAGCAGGGAAATGCCCGAAACTCGCTATTTCGCTGCCCAGATGCCCAGCGCAACCAAGACCGCGATGAAGCCAAACCAGCCCCACCAAGGCGCAAACCGGCGTGGAAGCGGCGGGGGCGAAACCGGTTCGAGTAGTGAGGCCTCAAATCTGTCCATGACTTCTGGCAGACGCTTCAACCGGTTGGTGATCTCTTTCACATTGCCTGCGACAAGTTTTGCGGCGCCCTCTGGACCAAAGCTGCGCCGGATCCACGTGCCGACCACGGGTTCGGACGCAAACCATATATTGTGCGACGGGTCGATCGCGCGGGCGACGCCTTCCACTTGGACCATGGTCTTCTGGAGCAGGACAAGTTCCGGACGCAGGGACATTCCGAATGTGTGCGTATAGTCGAACAATTGAAGCAGGACGCGACCCATCGAGACTTCTTCGGCCGGTTTGCCATGTACGGGTTCGCCGATGGAACGGAGAGCTTGTGCGAACTCCCCGATGGACTGGTTGGCCGGTACATAACCGGCCTCGAAATGGACTTCGGCAACACGGCGGTAATCGCGCTTCAGGAAGCCCCAAAGGATTTCGGCGAGGAAGCGGCGCTCGACCAGGCCGATCCGGCCAATGATTCCGAAATCCACCAGGGCCACCTTGCCTTCCGGCGTGATGATGAGATTGCCTTCATGCATGTCCGCATGGAACACGCCGTATTCGATCGCATGGGTCAGGAAGCCCTGCGTGATGTCGTTCGCCAATTTCTTGCGGTCGATGCCGGGACGGTCCAGCGCTTTTGGATCGGTGAGAGAAACTCCGTCGATCCAGTCGATGGTAAGAACCCGGCGACCGGTGCGGTCCCAATCGACGGAGGGAATGACGAAATGGCCGGATTTCTGGCTGATTTCGTGCATTTCGTCTGCGCCGCCTGCTTCGAGGCGCAGGTCGGTTTCGCGCATCATGGCATTCGCAATGGTTTCAGTGAAAGCCACAGGTTTCAGACGCTGGCTCTCGGCTGAGATGCCTTCGATGGTGCGCGCAGCGCGTTTCATGGCAGAAAGCTCCACCATCAATTTGTGCTCAATTCCCGGCCGCAGGATTTTCACGGCGCGTTCGCCTTCCGGCAGGGACATCTTGTGGACCTGCGCGATGGACGCGGCCGCAACCGGGTCTGACAATTCGGCAAACAGGCGCGCGGCGTCAGCCTCACCAAACTCTTCCGCAAGGGCGGCGCGCGCCGCTTTCATCGAAAAGGGCGGCAGCTTGTCCTTCAGACGGCCCAGATCCTGGGTGACTTCAGCGCCGAACACATCCGGGCGCGTGGCCAGAAACTGCCCAAGCTTGATATAGGCCGGTCCCAGCTTTTCCAACGCGCGGGCGAGGCGCTCGCCGGGGCGTCCCCGCGCGCCGCCACCAAAGACACGTAGCACCCGCCCGGCGATGCGGGCAGGCAGAGGCAGGCGGGTCTGGTAAGCGCCCGGCAGGATCACATCGTGTCGCGCGAGTGCTATGCCAGCGCGCATCAGGCGGCGATAATCTCCAATCAGTCCCATGCCATGCTCCGCGCGCCAACGGGAACCGGCAGGCCCGGACGGCGTTTGATGAGGGAAGATATGTTTACAGAGGAGGCTGTCATGGCCACTAAAAAAGCACCAAAAAACAAAGGAACTCTATACTTTGTGACGAGTGGACTGCTTGTGGCTGCAATGATTGCTGCGGCGATCTATTATGCCGAGCCGAGCCAAGCCCCAGACCAGCTGTTGCTGGACCCTGCACAGCGCTCCAGTCTGACGCCGGATTCGAGCCCAAGCTGACCCGCATCAGACCGCCCAGCCGAAGTGCAGGGCGGCGATGCCTCCCGAATAATTCGTGACACTCACACGAGAAAAGCCTGAATCTTCGATTTCTTTGCGGAAGGCGTCCTGTGTGGGAAATTTCCGTATTGATTCAACAAGATACTGATAACTATCGGCATCTCCCGCAATCAGGCTGCCGAGGCGCGGGATCACATTGAAACTGTATGTGTCGTATGCGGCCTGCAGGGCAGGGACCGTCATATGACTGAACTCCAGAACGGCCAATCTGCCGCCCGGTTTCAACACGCGGCGGAACTCCCGTAATCCTTCCAGACGATCCGCAAAATTGCGAATTCCGAACGACACGGTGACGGCATCGAATACTCGGTCGGGATAGGGCAAATTCTGGCCGTCGGCGCAAATCCAGTCTAGCCGACCTTCCCATTTAGCATTGTCCGCACGGGCTTTGCCTGCGTCCAGCATGGCATCATTGATGTCGGACACGATTGCGGTGGCGGGCGTGTCGATGCTCCTGCGCTTGCCCGCCTTGTCAGCCAAGGTGAGGAAGGCGCGTGCCAATTCGCCGGTGCCGCCAGCAACATCCAGATGGCGCTCGCCGGGCTGTGGGTTCACCTGATTCATCGCATCATGCTTCCAGAGGCGGTGGACGCCTGCGGACATGAGATCGTTCATCAGGTCGTAGCGGGACGCGACAGAGCGGAAGACGCCTTTCACGCGGGCGACCTTCTCCGTCTCGGTGACCTCTTCGAAGCCGAACGACACCTTGCGTTCCGTATCTCTATCTGCAGACATGCGCGCCACCATAGTTGCCTCGATCACCCTAGGCTATATGCCATAGCCATGCCTGAATTACCCGAAGTCGAGACAGTTCGCCGCGGACTTGCGCCAGTCATGGAGGGCCAGCGTATTGAGCGTCTTGTCCACAACCGGGCTGATCTACGGTTTCCCTTCCCCGACCGGTTCGCCGAACGCCTCAGCGGTGCGCGTATCACCCATCTGGGCCGCAAGGCGAAGTTCCTGACGCTTGCCCTGTCGACGGATGAGGTCCTCGTCATGCATCTCGGCATGACTGGACGGTTCACGGTGGCGGACGACAAACTCGGTGCGTTCCATCACGAGACCGGCACAGACCCACGCCATGACCATGTTGTCTTCCAGCTCGAAAGCGGCGCGCGCGTAACCTATAATGATCCGCGTCGATTTGGTTTCATGGAACTCTGGCCCGCGCAGCAGTTTCAGGCGTATCCAAGGTTAATGGCGATGGGGCCGGAGCCACTTTCCAATGGGTTTTCCGAGGCGTATCTGAATACAGTTCTGCGGGGGCGCAAGACGCCGATCAAATCGGCGCTGCTCGACCAGTCGGTGATTGCCGGGCTCGGTAATATCTATGTGTGCGAAGCGTTGTGGCGTGCGGGTGTATCCCCGCGCCGGAGTGCAGCGACCGTGCCGGGCCAGCGCGCCGCACGCCTCGTGCCAGCGATCAATGACGTTATAGCCGAAGCTATAGCGGCAGGCGGCTCATCCATCTCAGATTTCGCCAGCGCGAGTGGGGAGCTTGGCTATTTCCAGCACACTTTCGCCGTCTATGACCGGGAAGGGGACTCTTGCCGCAACTGCACCAAGCCGATCCAACGCATCGTCCAATCAGGTAGGTCGAGTTTCTTCTGTAGTGCCTGCCAACGCTAGGGACGAGATGGCCCCAGCGCGGCCAGAATCTGAATGGCTGTTTCCAGATCATCTGCCCGTACAAGGGAGTCGACGAGTTTTTTCGCCTCCCGCTTCAGCAAACCTATCTTTGCATGCTCAAGGTCGCGGACCTCGGGTGCCGCAGGAAATGGCTCGTAGAAATAGTTGATCGGCTTACCGAGGGCGATGGCCACGTCCCTCAACCTGCCAGCTGACAAACGACTGCGGCCGGCCTCATACTTCTGAACCTGCTGAAAAGTAAGGCCCAGCTTTTCGGACAACGCCTCTTGCGTCATCCCCACTTCACGACGCGCTTGTCGGACTTGCCGACCGATAAAGCGGTCTGCATCTGTGGGTTTTCTTACGTCCTGGGGAGATGGGGCATGCGGCATCCTGGGTCCCTGAGGCCGGGTGTCTGACGCAATGCGCCGCGCACCCATTGAAATCAGGAGCTGACAATATTCAATCCTGAGTGGTTTTCAAGCCCAAAGAATGCCCGCACGCAACTTGCGATTGTGTGTCGAGTTTTGCTTTATCTTTCGAGGCGGCCAGAGCCAACATCCTCATGCAGGATGATCAATTGGGCCGACGACTATTTCGGATCAAGCCGAATGACGTCGTCTTCTGACGATGCCGGCTCTGCAGTATCGTCAGGAAGGGACAGGCCAAGCGACGGAGCATCCTCGAACTGGCCTCCGCCAAAACCGCCGGACCCGATCAGCAGACCATCATCTTCGTCCGACTGCCCAATTCGCAAATTCAGCGTACCGCTGCCAGTGTCCTGAGCCGCCGATGAACTTGGCAGGTTCAGATTGAGGGAGCCCGTATATTCGTCCTCGACCTGGGCGGTCTCGGTAGCGACGACAGCTGCGTCTTCACTGCTGGAATTTTCAGAACAGGCCGTCCCTGCCAGACAGAAAGACACGATGGCGATAGACGTTGTCAGTTTCATGATCATGTCCCCATTCTTGCCGGGAGCTTCAGCGGCTCGCAAGCTTGTCTTGCACAACGTTCCAGAAATCGGCAGCGATATCAATGCCGCTGAGTTTCTTGATGGCCTGAACACCGGTGGGGGAGGTGACATTCACCTCGGTAAGACGCCCGCCAATCACGTCGATGCCCGTCAGGACGAGTCCGCGACGTTTCAATTCCGGCCCGATGGCTTCGCAAATCCGCATATCCGCGTCGCTCATATCTGTCTCCTCGGCCGTACCGCCGACAACGAGGTTCGATCGGACCTGACCTTCCTTGGGGCGCCGGTTGAGCGCGCCGGCGGCTTTGCCATCGATCAAGATGATGCGCTTGTCGCCCTCACTGACGGCCGGCAGAAATGCCTGAACCATGACCGGTTCACGCGAGCGACTGAAGAAGAGCTCAGTCAACGAGTCGAAATTGGAATCGTCCTGCTTCAGGCGAAACACGCCTGCGCCGCCATGCCCATAGAGCGGCTTGATGATGATGTCCTTGTGCTCTGCGCGGAAGGCTTCGATGACAGACAAGTCGCGCGACACAAGGGTTGGCGGCATCAGGTCTGGATACATTAGCGGGAAAATCTTTTCTGGACTGGATCGGACGCCAGCCGGGTCGTTCACGACGAGGGTTTCATCTGCGATTTCCTCAAGCAGATGGCAGGCCGTGATATAGCTCATGTCAAAGGGTGGGTCCTGACGCATCAAGATGACGGCAACGTCTTTTGCAAGATCCAGCCGAACGGGCGCATCAAACAGGCCGGGTGCGTCCTTCACACGTTGAACGCGCGCGGGTCGAACCAAGGCCGTTACGCGGCCTTGCTCGATGCTCATGTCATCGGGACCGTAGACGAAAAGCTCCATGCCGCGCGCTTGTGCGACTTCGGCCAGGGCAAAAGTGGTGTCTCCGTCGATATTGACGGATTCGAGCGGATCCATCTGGATCGCAACGCGAAGGCTCATGAGGCGGCTCCCTTCATGGGCCGCCGCCCGCGCGACCTGACCCGGCTAGTAATTGGCGCCGATCAGTTCCCCGTCGGCCTGATAGTCATATGAGGCATCGGGTGCTGTTTGATAAGGGGGCGTGCCCTGCGTCGTCGGCGCGGCTTGTTGGGTGCGGGTATTGTCACGAATGCGGACATAGGAAACCACCTGTTTCACGCCGCCCACCACACTGGCCTCCTCGGCTGCGCGCTTCAACTCCTCGGCCGACCGCGCGATGCCCATAAGGTAGACAACGCCATTATAGGTTTCGATGTTGAAGTTGAGGCTTTTGACCGTGCTGGACCCAACCAGGCGTGCGCGGACCCGACCCGTGATGACTTCATCGGAGACATTTGCGAGGAAACCGCCCGGAGGCTGGATACGAATTTCATTGGCGACATCGCGCGTGAGGTGAGAGGTCCAGGCGATACCTTCGGCTTTCACACGCTCTTCCGGAGTGTTTACGCGGCCGGAGAGCAGGACGAGTCCCCCGGTGACCTCCACATCGACCTCTCCAAACTTGTTTGCGCTTTCAGACAGGAGCTTACTCTTGATCTCATTCGACGCGGTGGCATCGTCCACAGCTTCACCGAGCGATTTCTCCTGGGCGGCGGCAACGCCAACGGCCCCGGCGGTGCCAAGCGCTGCAACGGCGCAACCCCCGAGCGGCAAAGCAAACAAAACGGCGGCAGCAGCAAATTGCATGCGCATGAAACTCTACTCCATCAGCAACAAGAATGACGTCGGAATATGCCCTGAACATGCGGCGAAAATCTGGCAAACTGCGCATAAGGTGCAATTTGGTGCGAATTGAGACTCGATATGACGGCGACAGACCTTTAATGGCTGGTTGTTCGGCCCCGTAGATGCTATTATCTGAAGAGGACGTAACAAGAAGGAACCGGACCCCTGACCCCCAGCGCCCCGCGGCTCCAGCCCGCCCAGCAGGCCACGCTCGAAGAAATCCGTAATGTGGCCGAAGCCCTCGCCAAGGCCCTTGAGGATGACAAGGCTGAAGACATTCTCTTCATTGACCTTGATGGAAGATCTTCGCTCGCAGATTTCATGATCATCGCATCCGGTCGTTCCGGCCGGCATGTTGCGGCTCTCGCAGACCATCTTGCACAAGACGTAAAGAAACTGACCGGTCGCCCGGCCAGTGTCGAAGGTATGCCGAATGCAGATTGGGTGCTGATCGATACCGGGGATGTCATCGTCCACCTGTTCCGCCCGGAAGTCCGGGAATTCTATAATCTCGAAAAGATCTGGGCATCTGACAATGCCCATCGTGCGCCAGCCAATTAGCGGGCGACCATGCGGATCATCTTTCTGGTCGTCGGGCGGCTAAAGGCCGGGCCGGAACGCGAACTTGTCGATGAATATATCAAGCGTGCAGGGCCGATCGCACGATCCCTCGGCTTTCGCGGCATTGAAGAGATCGAAGTGCCCAGTGGCGGCGGACTGGACGCTGAAGCGGACCGGATTCTCGCCAAACTACCGTCAGGTGCCAAATGTATCCGACTGGACGAGTTCGGACGGGCACAAAGATCTCGCGAATTTTCTGAAAATCTCGCCAAATGGCGCGATCAGGGCGTGCCTGACCTCGTTTTCCTGATTGGGGGAGCCGAGGGCTATGGCGACGCGGTGAAGTCAGCCGTTCCGGATACTCTGGCTTTTGGACCCCAGACCTGGCCACATCGTTTTGTCAGGGTGATGGTGACAGAGCAGGTTTACCGCGCTGTATCGATCCTCGCCGGGACGCCCTATCACAAGGATTAAGGCTCAACCTGCGTAGAGTGAAGGCTGTGGCATCAGGACCATGGCAAATGTTACGGCCGCGATTACCCCTAAAACGGCAACAGACAATAGTCGTGTGATGGATATGGGATGGCTCACGGGATCGTCCTTTCTGGTCGCTTGGGCTCCAGATGGTGCCTCGATACATTGATGAACACTCTTGTAACGGAATAGGTTCCATGCGCGGCACGCATGAGGCGATTTCAGGGCAGAGCCTTACACTTTGTTGATCCTTGCAATTTCCCGGCCTAGAGCAGTAGTCGACCGAACTAGCGCGGTGGGAGGCGGTTACCATGTCGGGATTGAGGGACTTCCTGAAAGTCTATTGGCCTCTGGTCGTCGTTGCCTTTGCGGGCGTGCTCCTGGCTCTGGTGCTGATGGACCCTGCGCCACCGAAAACGATCCGGTTCGCCGCTGGCAGCCCGGGCGGTGCCTATCATGCCTTTGCAGAACGCTATCAGCGTCTTCTCGCGGAAGAGGGGGTGGAGGTTGTGCTGGTGGAGACGCAGGGCTCAATCGACAATCTGCGCCTGCTGGATGATTCCGAGGTTGATGTCGGCCTTGTGCAGGGCGGACTCTCAACTGTGTCCGATGAGGAAGAGTTGCGCTCAATTGGAGGACTGTTTCCGGAGCCTTTCTGGGTGTTTGTCCGGAATGATGTTCCCGTTGACACGTTGGGCGATCTTCACGATGCTCGAATGGCAGTTGGCGGCACCGGGTCGGGCACGCGCATGCTCGCCCTGGAGCTAGAGGCCGATTATGGGGGCGAATGGGATGAAACGTCTCGGCTGCCGCTTTCGGGCAATGCGGCGGCGGACGCCCTGCTGTCCGGGAGTCTGGACGCTGCTGCTTTCTCTGCCTCGGTGGAGGCATCTTATGTGGACCGATTGCTGAACAGTCCGGATGTTGTCCGCCTGCTTCCGTTTGACCGCGCTCCGGCCCTGGCGCGCCGACACGAGGCGCTGTCAGATATTGTCCTTCTGAGAGGCGTTGTGGATATCGGCAAGAATCTGCCAGCAACAGACATCCCCCTGGTCGCACCTGTCGCTCAACTCGTCGTCCGCAAGGACTTGCACCCGGCCATCGAAGCGCTTCTCATAGATGCTGCAACGGCGATTCATTCCCAAGGTACGCTGCTGGCCCCGGCGGGGGAGTATCCTGATCCGGACCTGATCGATCTGCCCATCAGCGAACAAGCACGTCGATACTACAAGGACGGCCCGTCATTCCTGCGCCGTTACTTTTCGTTCGACGTCGCGAATTTTCTGGACAGGGCCTGGGTGCTTGCAATCCCGTTGCTGACCTTGCTCTTCCCGTTGGTCCGGGTCGCACCTCCCATCTATCGCTGGCGTGTGCGCCGGAAAATCTATGTCTGGTATGAAGACTTGCGTGCGCTCGAAGAGCGTGGACGTTCGACCGACAACAAGGCGGAACGTGACAAGGTGCAGGAGGAACTCGAAACCCTGCAGGCAGAAATCGGTGCCGTTGAAGTGCCGCTTTCCTATACGGACGATCTTTACCGGCTTCGCAGTCATGTCGAGTTCGTCAAGCAACTGGTGCGTGAGCGAAATCCGGTGAAGGTTGCCGGCTGACATGACTTCATTGCGAAAGATAGCCATTGCCGGTGCCGGCATTGGGGGACTGGCCGCGGCAGCCCTGCTTGCCCAAGCCGGCCATGACGTCACCGTCTATGACCAGTTCGATGCGCCAGGACCTGTCGGGTCTGGCCTGATCCTGCAAGAAACGGGGTTGACGATATTGGGCGAGCTCGGCTTGCGTGAGCGAGCCGAAACGCTGGGCGCGCCTATTCGGCGCCTGCATGGCCAGGCGGTCAATTCCGGGCGCACCGTGTTGGATGTCCGATATGATGCCATCCGGCCCAGCCTTCGGGGCATATCCATCCAGCGTCCCGTCCTGTTTGACCTGGTGTATCAAGCAGCCAGAGAGGCAGGCGCGAATATTGTCCCGTCCACACGGATCATCGCGGCTCAGGCCGTGGGAGGTTACCTGACCACAGGGGACGGAAAGACGTTGGGGCCGTTTGATCTTGTGGTTGATGCACTCGGTGTGCGCTCCCCGCTCTCATCTCGTCCGCGCAGCCAGCTCGCATATGGCGCGCTCTGGGCAACCCTTCCGTGGCAGGAGGGACATGGGTTTGAGCGGAACGCCTTGGCACAACGCTACCGGCAGGCCCGTCAGATGGCGGGGGTTATGCCATCAGGCCGCTCAGAAGAAGAGGGCGTGGACACGCTCACCTATTTCTGGTCCATTCGAACGGATCAGTATCAGGCATGGAAGCAGGCTCCCTTGTCAGCTTGGAAAGCAGAGGCGGTCGCGCTCTGGCCGGAAACGGCTGTCTTCCTGGACCAGTTGAAGAGCCACGCTCAGCTAACCTATGCAGAATATGACCATCGCACACACGCCCCTGCCGTAAACCAGCGGCTGGTGCACATCGGCGACAGCTGGCATGCGGCCAGCCCGCAACTGGGCCAGGGGGCCAACATGGCCTTGCTTGATGCTTATGCGCTGTCGCGGGCATTGTGCGTCCGCGACGATCTGGACAGACAATTGCGCCACTACACTTCAATGCGTTCAGGGCACGTCAGAATGTTCCAGACTATGAGCTGGCTTTTCACGCCGGTCTACCAGTCCGATTCCACGATACTTGCATGGTTACGCGATTGGCTGGCGGCCCCGATCAGCAAGATACCGCCCGCACCGAAAGTGCTCGCCGCCATGGTGTCGGGCGGAATGGGCAGGCCGCTCAACAGGCTTGGGCTCAAGGCTGGCGATGTATCATTCACTGCCGAGTGATTTGAGGCGGTACAGCAAGTCAAGCGCTTCACGCGGTGTCAGGGAATCCGGGTCAATCTGTTGCAGCAACAGGTCGGATTCTGATGGCCCAATTATCTGATCTGCATTCTCCTCGTCCGTGATCGGCGCAAGAGATGCGGCAGCAAAGAGGGGCAGGTTTTCGGGCGCGTCAGGTTCAGCCTCAAGCTGCTTCAGGATTTGCGCCGCCCGTTTGACGGCCTTCTTTGGAAGGCCTGCAAGCTTGGCCACTTGTACGCCGTAAGACTTGTCCGCCGGCCCGGCCTGAACTTCATGCAGGAAGACAAGGTCATCTTTCCATTCCTTGGCGCGGAGCGAAGCATTGGCCGCACCGGGCAAGTCCTCAACCAGTTTGGTCAGCTCATGATAGTGAGTGGCAAACAGGGCCCGGGCCTTGTTGACCGAATGAAGGTGCTCGACTGCCGCCCAGGCGATGGCGAGACCGTCCCAGGTTGATGTGCCCCGGCCGACCTCGTCCATGATGACGAAACTGCGCTCCGTAGCCTGATTAAGAATGGCGGCGGTCTCAACCATTTCCACCATGAAGGTGGATCGCCCGCGTGCCAGATCGTCGGACGCGCCGACGCGCGAAAAGATCCGATCGACCAAGCCCAATGTCAGGGATCGCGCAGGCACGAAGAGCCCTGCTTGCGCCAAGATAACGGCCAGCGCGGCTTGTCTTAGATAGGTGGACTTACCGGCCATGTTCGGACCAGTCACGAGCAGGAGGCGCGTTCCGAAATCGCCCTCGGCACTTAGTCCCAGGTCGTTGGCGGTAAATCCCTTGCCATCTTTCTTGAGCGCAGCTTCGACCACCGGGTGGCGCAGCCCCGTGGCGTAAAATGTGGTGTCTTCTGTCAGTACGGGTCTGATCGCGTCGACCTCAAACGCCCATTCTGCTGAGGCTGCCGCGACATCGAGGTCCGCAATGGCGCCTGCAGTGCGGGATAGAGGCGAGTTTAGTGCATCGATTCGCTCACAAAACCCTTCGAAGACGGACATTTCACGCGCTTTTGCTTCGTCTTCTGCGCGGGAAATCCTGCCCGCGAGTTCAGAAAGTTCCTGCGTAGAGAAGCGCACATTGCTGGCCAGGGTCTGACGATGGATGAAGGTTTCGGACAGAGGCGGCTTCATCAACGGGTCGCCATAGCGGGCCGGGACATCGACGAAATAGCCAAGCACATTGTTGAACTTGATCTTCAACGCAGTGATGCCGGTTTCGTCAGCGTAGCGAGCCTGTAGCGCAGCGATGATCTGGCGGCTGTCATCGCGCAGGCCACGGGCTTCATCGAGCGCCTCGTCCCAGCCGGGTGCAACGAACCCGCCATCGCGGGCGAGTGTGGGTGGATTTTCCGAAAGTGCTGTCTCCAAATCCCGCGCGAGTGTGGCGAGGTCTTTGTCCTTGCCCAGGTCGAGTGCGGCAACAGCCTCATCGATTTTGTGCGGCAGGCCCGCAGAGCTGGCTGTCAGTTGGCTTGCCGCTTCATGTGCGGCAGTCAGTGCGAGCCCGATCGCGGCGAGGTCGCGCGGCCCACCCCGACCGAGGCGCAACCGTGTCCGCGCACGTTCCAGATCCGGCGCAGCCTTCAAGCTGGCACGGACAGACGCCACTGCGTCGCGATCATCCGCAAACCAAGCCACAGCGTCATACCGCGCATCAATCTCCACCCGGTCGACACAGGGACGCGAAAGACGCGAGGCCAGAAGCCGCGCGCCCGGTGCGGTGACGGTCCGGTCGATTGTGCCCAGCAGGGATCCGTCGCGGTCGCCGCGCATGGATCGGTCGATCTCCAGGCTCGTGCGGGTTGCTGGATCAATCGCTAGATAGCCCTCTGCGCGTGCTCGAATGGGTGGGTCCAATCGGATGTCGCTGCCTGCTTGGGTGAGCTTCACGTAATCCAGCAATAGGCCGATTGCTGCGAGTTCTGCGCGGCCGAAGTCGCCGAGCGCTTCCAGCGCAGCGATTCCGAATGTTTCTTTGAGAAGGGCTTCGCCTGTTTTGTACGTCGCGCTGCGGGCGGGCCGGAAGGTCACTGGTGCGGTGGAGAGCGCAGTCGCATTTGCGATGGCAGGTTTGTCGATATCGCCCTCGGACACCAACAGTTCAGACAATGGATAAGCCATCAGGCTGTCAGCAAGCGTGTTCGCTGCGAGCGCGGAGACATCAAATCGTCCGGTGGAGACATCGCAGACGGCGATGGCCGCTTCGGCTCCGCCGCCTCCTATGGCAATCGCGGCCAGCGCCTGATCCTGATTAGCGGGCAGTAGGGCGTCTTCGGTCAGCGTTCCGGGCGTAACAATGCGGACGATGTCCCGGTTTACGATGGATTTTGATCCGCGCTTCTTGGCCTCTGCGGGGCTCTCTGTCTGCTCGCAAACGGCAACCCGGCATCCGGCCTTGATCAGGCGTGCCAGATAACCCTCGGCGGCATGATAGGGCACGCCTGCCATGGGGATGGGTTTGCCTTCGTACTCGCCTCGTGACGTCAGCGTTATGCCGAGCACTTTCGAGGCCTGAACCGCGTCGTCGAAGAACAGTTCGTAAAAGTCGCCCATCCGGAAGAAGAGCATGGCATCTTCATGCCGCGCCTTGATCGACAGGTATTGCGCCATGAACGGGCTTGGCGCAGGAGTGGGTTTCGAGGGAGCAGAAGTGTCGGCCATGGGCCGGGACGCTATCGTCAGTGCCGGAGATTCGCAAAGCCTCGCACCAGCTTGCGCGCGACAAAGTGATCATATCGCACCGAATGGCCCGTTTTACGGTTGGCATGGCTTTCGCACCGGCCTAGTTTGCCGCCTCAATTGAAACTTTTTGCAAAAACGGATTTGCCGCGCGATGACCACTAAACGGCCGAGCTTCACAGACCAGGAAGCCCTCGATTTTCACTCGCAGCCACACGCCGGCAAGATCTCCATGGCGCCGACCAAGCCTATGGGTACGCAGCGTGACCTGTCTTTGGCCTATAGTCCCGGCGTTGCGGTGCCCGTGCTTGCCATCGCGGAAGACGAAGACCGGGCCTACGATTATACCGCCAAGGGCAATCTGGTCGCGGTCATTTCCAACGGTACTGCCATCCTCGGCCTCGGCAATCTTGGGCCGATGGCGTCCAAACCGGTGATGGAAGGCAAGTCTGTCCTGTTCAAACGGTTTGCCGATATCGACAGTTTCGACGTCGAGGTCAGCACGACAGACGTCGAAGAATTCATCATGACGGTCCGGAACATCGGTTCCACGTGGGGCGGCATCAACCTGGAAGATATCTCGTCTCCGGACTGTTTCATCATCGAGAGCCGTCTGCGCGAAGACCTCGACATTCCGGTGTTTCATGATGACCAGCACGGCACGGCGATTATTGCCGCGGCCGGCCTTATCAATGCCTGCCACATTACGGGTCGGGAACTGAAAGATCTGAAAGTCGCCGTCTCGGGGGCAGGGGCCGCCGGTCTTTCCTGTGCAGGACTGATTCGCCATCTCGGCGTGAAGCCTGAGAATATCCTGATGTGTGACTCCAGCGGCGTTGTCTATGAGGGACGCACCGAGAAGATGGACCAGTTCAAGTCCGCCTTTGCCGTCAAAACCACAAAGCGAACGCTCGCAGAAGCAATCGAAGGCGCTGACGTGCTGTTGGGCCTGTCCGCGAAGGGCGCTGTTTCGAAAGAGATGGTCAAGTCGATGGCCAAGGACCCGATCATCTTCGCCATGGCCAATCCTGATCCTGAAATCACGCCGGAAGATATCAAGTCGGTTCGTGATGATGCAATCATTGCCACCGGCCGGTCGGATTATCCCAATCAGGTCAACAATGTTCTGGGTTTCCCGTACATCTTCCGCGGCGCGCTGGACGTGCGTGCGCGTGGCATCAATGAAGAGATGAAGGTTGCAGCTGCACGGGCAATCGCTGAGCTGGCGCGCGAAGACGTGCCGGATGAAGTGGCGGCTGCATATCATGGCGCGCGCCCAAGCTTCGGGCGTGAATACATTATTCCAACGCCGTTTGATCCGCGCCTGATCAGCTTCATTCCGCCTTTCGTGGCGCAGGCCGCCATGGATACCGGCGTGGCTCGCAAACCGATTGATGACATGGAAGCCTACCGGCATTCGCTGGCCCGCCGCGCGGATCCGTCCGCTTCCTTCATTCAGGGGGTTCAGGCTCGCTGTAAGGAGCTGCAGCGCCGCATCGTGTTTGCTGAGGGTGAAGAGCCCGCCGTCGTTCGCGCCGCGTTCAGCTTCAAGAATCAGGGGCTTGGTCATCCGATCCTGATTGGTCGCGAGGCTCAGGTCGAGCGCGCCATGGAGCAGATGGGTATCCAGCCCGGTACACTTGAGATTCTAAATGCGCGCCTGTCTGACAACAATCCGGTCTACACGGACATGCTGTATGCTCGCCTCCAGCGCGACGGCTATTTGAAGCGGGATGCCCAGCGTCTCGTGAACCAGGACCGCAATGTCTTCGGCTGTTGCATGCTGAAGAATGGCGACGCTGATGGCATGGTCACGGGTGTGACCCGTAACTATGACGTCGCCTTGAACGACTCGCTGCTGGTGCTCGATCCGATACCGGGACAGGCCATAATTGGCATGTCGATGGTGATTAACCGGGGGCGGACGGTCTTCATCGCAGACACTAGCGTCACCGAGCTGCCGCAGGGCGAAGACCTTGCCAATATCGCCATAGAGGCCGCCCGAGGCGTCCGCTCACTTGGCTTCTCGCCGCGCGTGGCATTCCTGTCCTATTCGACCTTCGGCAACCCGATGGGCGAGCGCGGCGAAAAGGTGCGCGATGCCGTCGCCATCCTGGATGGTATGAAGGATATCGACTTCGAATATGAAGGTGACATGAGCGCGGATGTTGCGTTGAACACCAGCCACAAGCTGCTCTACCCATTCTCGCGCCTGACTGGACCGGCAAATGTGTTGGTCATGCCAGCCATTCACGCCGCATCTATCTCGACCAAGCTTCTGGAATCGATGAGCCGCGCCACGGTGATTGGGCCAATGCTGCTGGGTCTAGAGAAGCCGGTACAGATTGCATCGCTCGGCGCAACGGTCGGTGACATTGTGAACCTCGCAACGATTGCGGCCTTCGATGTGGATCACGTGCACGGCGGCTAACGTCATCGTCACGAAATTCCCCAGCGTCAGGACTCGCAGGCGGCGAGTGGCTCACCTATAGTCATATCAAGCATATGGACCACAGGGAGGCCCGAACGGCATGAAGGAATACAAGCAGTTCTATATCGACGGTGCATGGGTTGATCCCGTTGAGCCGCGTACGTTGGAAATCGAGAACCCGGCCACTGAAGAAAACTTCGCGGTCATTTCGATTGGTTCCAAGGCCGATGTCGATAAGGCCGTTGCCGCAGCTCGGAAGGCTTTCCCGGCATTTTCGCAGACCAGCGTGGAATACCGCGCCGAGCTGCTCGAAAAGATCGCTGCAGGCATTCAGGCGCGTATGCCGGAAATGGCAGAAGCGATCTCGAACGAGATGGGCGCGCCGATGTGGCTTGCCAATGCGGCGCAAGTGCCTGCCGGTATGGGGCATTTTGCGACCACTGCAGCCATTCTGCGTGACTATCAGTTCGAGGAGCTGAAGGGTACGACGCTGCTTCGCAAGGAGCCAATCGGCGTTTGCGGATTCATCACGCCTTGGAACTGGCCGCTGAACCAGATCGCCTGCAAGGTTGCTCCGGCAATTGCTGCAGGGTGCACCATGGTGCTCAAGCCGTCCGAAATCGCGCCGCTCGACGCGATGATCCTGACGGAAATCATGCACGAGGCCGGTGTGCCGAAGGGCGTATTCAACCTCGTCAACGGAGATGGTCCGGGTGTCGGTTCGGCGCTGTCCTCACACCCTGACGTCGACATGATGAGCTTCACCGGTTCCACACGCGCAGGTGTGCTTGTGGCTCAGGCCGCTGCGCCGACCGTAAAGCGCGTCGCACAGGAACTCGGCGGCAAGAGCCCGAATATTATCCTGCCATCCGCAGACCTCGAGAAGGCTGTCGGTGGCGGCGTTATGCAGATGATGACGAATACGGGTCAGTCCTGTAACGCGCCATCGCGCATGTTCGTCCAGAAGGACCAGCAGGACCAGGCGATTGCGATCGCAAAGGCAGCGGCTGAATCGGTCAAAGTAATGATGCCAGGTGAAGCCTCACCGGGCGCTATCGGTCCGATTTCGAACGGCAACCAGTACCAGAAAGTTCAGGATCTGATCGAGACCGGCATCAAGGAAGGCGCGACGCTGGTCGCCGGTGGTCCGGGCCGTCCGGAAGGCTTCAACAAGGGCTATTTCGCGCGTCCAACCGTGTTTGCGAATGTCACCAATGACATGACCATTGCGCGTGAGGAAATCTTCGGGCCAGTGCTCGTCATGATCCCATATGAGGATGTGGATGATGCTGTCGAAATGGCCAATGACACAGTCTATGGCCTGGCAGGCTATGTGCAGGGCGCTGAAGATGAAGCCCGCAAAGTGGCCAACCGCATTCGTGCCGGTCAGATTCAGGTCAATGGTGCGCGGCCAGACTTCACGGCACCATTCGGTGGCTACGGCCAATCCGGCAACGGCCGGGAATGGGGCGAGCATGGCTTTGAGGAGTTTCTCGAAGTCAAGGCAGTCATGGGCTACAAGGCCGCCTAGTCTATTTCACGGCTGAAAATATTATGGGGCGGCCTTCGGGTCGCCCTTTTTGCTTGCCTGATTGACATCGATCAGGCGGCTCTCTGAATTGTGAAGCCAATTCAACTAGTGTTCAGCTAACTTCCCCCATACATTACAGGAAACATCGCTTTGGAGGGTGATATTCCATGCCCAAATTCAAGCTTACAGGTGCAATCGCTGCCTTGGCCGTGCTCGGCGCCTGCGCGACCGCAACGCCATATCAGGCCGCTCTGGATGGCGATCGCGGCTATTCGGAAATGAAGATCGAGGACAATCGGTTCCAGGTCGAGTTTTCCGGAAACTCCCTGACAGATCGAAAGACCGTAGAGACCTATTTGCTCTACCGGGCCGCGGAGCTGACCCGACTGAACGGGTATGACCACTTCCGGGTCGTACGCCGCGACACAGATTCTGAAAGCCGCCTTGTGCCGGTTGGCGGAGGCTCGCCCTATTACGACCATTTCCACCTGAATTACAGATACTTCGGCCCTTATGCGGCCTACTATCATGACCCATTCCGTCGGTCTCGCTATTCTGCGTTTGGACCTTATGACGCTTATTGGGGCGGCCCACGGGAATACCGTGAGCGGACGAGCTATGTCGCGTCTGCAGAAATCCTGATGGGTAAGGGCGAAAAGCCCGCCGATGCCGCCTATTTTGATGCAGAGCAAGTTGTCTTCAATCTCAGCCCAAACATCATGAGACCGGAGCTGAAATAGTCCTCGACCCGCGAATTCGCATTGCAGCCCCGCCATTTGGCGGGGCTTTTTTCTGGTCTGGACACTGGCCATTCCTTTGCAGGAGGCCCAGATAGGGCCCTTGAGAATCTCAAGAAAGCCTGTCGAACCCATGCCGGACTCTGAAATGCCCGTTCCTGAGCCGCGCACCTTGCAAGGTGCCCATGGTCGACCTGTGCCGGGGCGCACGGAGATGGTCGTCATGGTTGCGGCGCTGATGGCGCTTAACGCGCTCGCCATTGACATCATGCTGCCTGCACTGGGTGAGATCGCGGATTCGATCGGTCTGACAGGTGCTTCCCCGGAGGATGCCAATCGTCAGCAGATGATTGTGTTTTCCTATGTATTGGGCTTCGGCGCGCCTCAACTCGTTTGGGGGCCGATTTCCGACCGCTTCGGACGGCGCGTCCCCTTGTTCGTCGGATTGGTTGGTTACTCGCTGACTGCGCTACTCTGTATCGCGCTAAAGGATTTTCATGCGCTACTTGCTGCGCGTTTCCTGCAGGGCGTTTTTGCTTCAGGCGCCCGGCTTGTGGCTGTTTCGGTCGTCCGTGATCTTTATGCAGGCCGGCGTATGGCGGGTTTCATGTCATTGGTCATGACCATTTTCATGGTTGTGCCCATGATCGCGCCTGCCATGGGTCAGCTGATCCTGTTCGTCGCCCCCTGGCAATGGATATTCGGCGTCCTTGCCTTGTTCGGCGGGCTTTTGCTTGCATGGACATGGTTGCGCTTGCCAGAAACCCTGGCGCCCGAGGCGCGCAATCCTCTGAATGTTTCGTATGCCGCCAGCAGCTATATGGCAGTCATACGTAGTCGCATCACGTTCGGTTACATGTGCGCTTCCGGTGTCATATTCGGCGCATTGTTCTCATTTATCGGATCTTCAGAGCAGATCTTTCGGGATGTCTTCGGCCAGGAAGAAACATTCGCGTTCTGGTTTGCTGGTGTGGCAGGTGCGCTCGCATGCGCAAATCTGTTCAACTCCCGCGTGGTTGAGAGAATTGGCATGCGCCGCATCAGTCATGCCGCAATGGTGTTCTTCATCATCATGTCGACGTCGCTGGCGCTGGTGACGCATTTCTTCGGCGAGAGCCTGTTATGGTTTTTCCCGATGTTCGCGATGACATTTGCCTGTTTTGGCCTGATGGGTGCAAACTTCTCGGCACTCGCCATGGAGCCGTTGGGCAAGATTGCAGGCACGGCTTCCGCAGCTTACGGCTTCGCCACGACGACAGTTTCAAGCATTCTCGGAATTCTGATCGGAAGCTACTACAATGGCACGACGGTGCCGCTCGTTCTCGGGTTTGCGTGTCTTGGGGTGGGCTCGCTCGTGATCGTATTGATCACCGAGAAGGGCAAATTGTTCAGCTCTCGCTGAGCTTGGCTTGCCGGCGCTTTCGGGCGGCCGGTTCGCGAATGCGAGACAAGGGCCGAACCTGGCTTTCCAGATGCTCGATGATCAGGCCGGCAATGTCTTTGCCGCTGGCCGATTCGATGCCTTCGAGACCCGGCGAAGAGTTTACCTCCAGCACTTTGGGGCCTTTTTCGGTTTGCAGCAGGTCGACACCTGCGACGCGCAAGCCCAGTACTTTGGCGGCCTCCCGGGCCGTGTCGCGTTCGGTGCGGGACAGCCTGATGGTTGAGGCTGTTCCGCCGCGATGGAGGTTTGAGCGGAACTCGCCCTTCTGGGCCTGGCGCTTCATTGCGCCGACCACTTTGTTGCCGACGACGAACGCCCGAACATCGGTGCCTGCAGCTTCTTCGACGAATTCCTGTACCAGAAAGTTTGCTTCCAGACCCCGGAAGGCATCAATCAGGCTTTCCGCAGCCTTGCGGGTCTCGGCGAGCACGACGCCCTTGCCTTGCGTGGATGAGAGCAATTTCACCACCACAGGCGCGCCTCCCGCCAGCGAGATCAGATCCTTGGTGTCTTTCGGACTGTGCGCAAAGGCCGTGACCGGCATGTCGATCTTGGCGCGGGCAAGCAGTTGGTGCGCCATCAGCTTGTCGCGCGAATGGCCGATCGCACTGGCACTGTTCAAGCAGAATGCGCCGGTATTGGTGAACTGTCGCAGCACGGCCAAGCCGTAATCTGTAATCCCTGCCCCGATGCGCGGAATCACCGCGTCATAGCGGGGCAGTGCCTTGCCATCATAGTGGACTTGCGGATGTGTCGTGCCAATCTGCATGTAACAGCGTGCGGTATCGATGGCCTCGATCACGTGGCCTCGCTCCTGTGCCGCTTCGATGAGGCGCAGACTTGAATAATTCCGCGGCTCGCGCGTGAGCAACGCAATGCGCAATGGACGTTTGACGGGCTTCTTTTTTGGCAGGCCCGCATAGGCTGCAAAGTCGAGTTTCGGCTGAAGGAAAGACGCGTTTGCGTTGACGATCATGTCCGGCTGGATCGCGCCGCGGCCGAACAGCATGCGGTAGGTCATGCTCTCGCGATTGGTCAGCGTCAGCTGGATCGGCCAGCGGCGTCCGCCCATCTCGACATCGGTCTGGATCACATAACGCAGCTCGGTGTCCCCATTGGAGCTGGTCACGTCGCGGCGGTCTACAACCGGCGCGGAACATGTGATTTCCAAGCCCGGATCACTCGGGTCCGGTTGGATCAGGAAGCGCACCTGTGGTGCATCGGCAGGCCCGAATGGCTCAATGACGCTGGCGTGCAGTGCAGACGTGCGCGCGCCGGTATCCACCTTCGCCTTGATCGCTGGCAAGCCGAGATCGGGCAGAGTCAGCCACTCTTCCCAGCCGAGTTGGAACGGATCTGATTGCGACATTATGAAAGCCTTCCTGCCAGTTCGCGCCCGATAAAGGTGAACCGGCAGGTATTCAATCTCTTATCCGCAGAACGCAGCGGATCAGCCTTCGACCAGCCAGGCTTTCTCGACGATTCCAACCACGTCGCCCATGATTTCGGTGATCTTGAAATCCTTGGGCGTGTAGACACGGGCAATGCCCATCTGGCGCAGGGCACGGGCATCTTCCGGCGGAATGATGCCGCCGATGACGACCGGCACGTCTCCGAGGCCGACCGCGCGCAGCTCGGCAATTGTTTCGCGTACCAGATCAAGGTGGCTGCCAGAGAGAATGGACAGCCCAACGACATGTGCATTCGCTTCTTTGGCCTGCGCAGCAATCTCCGACGGCGTGAACCGGATGCCCTCATAGACGACATTCATGCCGACTTCCCGGCCCCGTGCCGCGATCTGTTCGGCGCCGTTGGAATGGCCGTCGAGGCCCGGCTTGCCGAGCACATAGGTCAGCTGGCGCCCGAGCGCTTCGGAAACACGCTCGACGTCCTTGCGGACAGCGGCCGCATCTTCCTCGCCATCGGTCTTGATAACCATGGCGACGCCCGTGGGTGCTCGGAATTCGCCAAACACGTCCCGCATTGCCGTGCCCCATTCACCTGTCGTGACGCCGGCCTTCGCGCAGGCAATCGAGGGCTCCATGATATTGGTCCCGTCCTGTGCGGCTTGCTTCAGCGCTGCGAGCACATTTTCAACGGCGCTTGCATCGCGTTTGCTGCGCCATTCTTTCAGGTCGCGAACCTGAGCGGATTCCTCTGCCGGGTCGACCGTCTGGATCGATCCGTCGCCGCCTGCGAGTGGGCTCTCCGCCGTCTCGACATAGCGGTTGACGCCAACCACGGTCAGATCACCGCTCTCAATCGCCTTGATGCGATCAATATGTGCGCCGACGAGGCTCTCCTTCATATGGTCGATGGACTGGATTGCGCCGCCCCGCGCATCGAGGTCAGCCAGCGTATCCCGGGCCAGCGCCTTCAGCTCTTCTGTTTTGGATGCGATGACATGGCTGCCGTCGAAGATGTCTTCGTATTCCAGGAGGTCTGTTTCATAGGCGAGGATCTGCTGCAGACGCAGCGACCATTGCTGGTCCCACGGGCGTGGCAGGCCCAGCGCCTCATTCCAGGCCGGCAGCTGCAGGGCCCGGCAGCGAGCCTTCTTCGACAGGGTGACGGCCATTGCCTCGATCAGGATGCGATAGACATTGTTTTCAGGCTGCGGCTCGGTCAGGCCAAGCGAGTTCACCTGCACGCCATAGCGGAATAGCAGCGCCTTCGGACTGGTCACGCCATAGCGTTCGCGGCCAATCTCTTCCCAGAGTTCCACAAAGGCACGCATCTTACAAAGTTCCGTAACGAAACGAACTCCGGCGTTCACGAAGAAGGAAATTCGACCGAAGACCGTTTCAAAGTCTGATTCCGGAACCTGCCCTCCGGCTTTTACGGTATCCAGCACCGAGATTGCCGTGGCCAAAGCATAGGCGAGTTCCTGCTCCGGCGTCGCGCCCGCTTCCTGCAAATGGTAGGAGCAGACATTCATCGGATTCCATTTCGGGACCTCGGTGTAGCACCAGCTGACCATATCCGAGATCAGACGCAGGCTCGGTTCCGGCGGGAATACATAGGTGCCGCGCGAGAGGTATTCCTTCACAATGTCATTCTGAGTGGTGCCGCGCAGTTTCTTGCGATCATCTCCGCGCTCATCCGCCAGTGCCACATACAGCGCCAGCATCCAGGCGGCTGGCGCATTGATCGTCATTGATGTGTTCATCTCTTCCAGCGGCAGCTGGTCGAACAGGAGGCGCATGTCGCCGAGATGCTTGACCGGCACACCCACTTTGCCAACTTCGCCCTTGGAAAGGATGTGGTCTGCGTCATACGCGGTCTGGGTGGGCAGGTCGAAGGCAATCGACAAGCCTGTCTGACCCTTGGCGAGGTTGCCGCGATACAGTTCGTTGGATTTTGTTGCCGTTGAATGTCCGGCATAGGTCCGGAAAATCCACGGGCGGTCCGGTGCGTGCTGGTATGCTTTATCCATGTCTGCCACGGAATTCTCCCCTTGTTATGTTGCGGCGCAGCATGCCGCGTGCAACGTCACAAGGCAAGCGCTGCTGCTTGCGTCAGGATGTCTGAACAACCAGATGTAGGCGAGAGGAGATTGCCGTGAACCCACCGACCAATGTGATCCAGACTGCCCTGCTTTTGCGGATTGTCGCTATCCTGGCCTTTCCGGTCGGTGTGGTGATTGCAGCGCTGATGGAGCGTAGTGTGCTCATGGTCGCCTTGCTCGCAGCGGGCATGTTGGCGGTCAGCTGGGTCGAGCGGTTTCGACTGCACCGGTTGTCCGGGAATGAGGGGTACCCCGCCATCACGGGATTATTGCCCGGCTTTGCTGTGCGAGCAGGCTTTCTGGCTGGCCTGTTCATTGTCAGCCTTGGCGTGCTCGCTCTGTTTCGTGAGACCATTCTGGCGCGGGGGCTCGGTCTGACTGATCTTGGTCTTTTTTCTGCCGTGGCTGGCGTTGCTCTGCTGGCCAATGCCATCAGCGCGCGCATGGCGACCCGGGAAGTGTCGAGTGTCATGGCCCAGATGAACGCCAATATCACGCCGCCGGGCGGGGCGTCTCAGGCTGGCGTAGGGCCGGGTGAAATCATCGAAGGCGAAGTGATCGACCGCGACTGAAACGGGTATGGTCTCGTTACCGCAAACATTCATGAGCACCATGCGATTCCAGGCGGTTTCGTGAGGGCTGCAAATCGGCTATACGGCGCGGGCTCTAAAGGAATTTCCCCTCAATGTCTGACATGATTGGCCTGATGGCCGCAGCTCTGACGACCCTGTCTTTCCTGCCTCAGGCCCTGATGGTCATTCGCACCGGAAGGACTGATGGGATTTCGCTGATCATGTATGCGATGTTCACTACCGGCGTCGCAGGTTGGCTGGTCTATGGCATTCTGCTGGGATCGCTCCCCATGATCGTGGCCAATAGCGTCACGCTGCTGTTGGCCAGTATGATCCTGGCCCTCAAAGTGCGTCACTCGCTTCAGGCCAAAGCCCAAGCCGCGACCTTTTCCACATCAGCGCCAATCGCCTCATAATAGAGGCGCTGTACTTGCCGCGTAACAGGGCCCGGCTTGCCGGTGCCGACCGGTCGATCCTCCAGCTGTATGACAGGAGCAATCATAGCCCCCGCTGAGGTCGTGAAGATCTCCTTGGCAGCGTATGCCTCATCCGGTGTGAAGGCGCGCTCCTCGATATCCAGTCCCTGATTGCGAAGCCGGGCAATGACATGGGCGCGCGTAATTCCGGGCAGTATGTCGCTGGACAGATTGCGCGTGATGATCCGGCCCTCCTCGGTCACGATCCATGTATTGGCTGAGGCCGCTTCGGTGACGTGGCCATCCTCGACCATGAACGCGGTTTCGGCGCCGGCTTCGCGCGCAGCGCGGTAGGCGAGGGCCTGCGACAGGAGTTGAGTTGTCTTGATATCGCGCCGACGCCAGCGAATGTCGTTCAGGAAGATGGCGCGAATGCCCTGCTCGGCTTTCTCACTGATCAGGGGGCGATGATCCGCATACAGGAAAATTGTGGGTGTGAAGGTCTCCGGGCCAGCAAAATCCCGGGAGTCGTAGGCGCCTGCTGAAACTTCGAGATAGATCAGTCCCTCTGAAAGGCCGTTGCGGGCGATCAACTGGCTGTGAATGTCCTCCCACGCGGCCGCGTCATGTGGGTTAGGGATCGAAATTGCTTCCAGCGTGTTGCCGAGGCGCGACACATGACCTTCGAAATCGATCAGTTTTCCGCCGTAAACAGCGGTCACTTCATAGGCTGCGTGGGAAAACAGGAATCCCCGGTCCAGCGGGGAGATCAGGGCGTCTTTCCGCTGGGTGAAGACTCCGTTCAGATAAACCGTGTCGCCGATAGACATGATTGCAACGCCCCTTTTTCGAAATTTGTGCAGCGCAACAAAATTCTTGCAAGCTCTTCGTTCAGCGGCCAAGGTGGCGGGAACCGGGTGGTTTGTGAAGCCACGAATAATTGTGCGCCAGACCATCCCGGAAATGTAATCAAGGAGGAGGGCCCCCCTGCCATGGCAAGGGAAACCAAAGATATTTACGAGCTCGGCGAGATCCCGCCGGAGTTCCACGTTCCGAAGATGATGCACGCCTGGGCGATCCGCCGCGACCGTCACGGGCGTCCGTCAACGGCGATGCAGCTGGAACAGGTTCCGGTTCCGGAAATCGATTCCGACGAAGTGCTGGTCCTCGTGATGGCAGCTGGCGTGAACTATAATGGCATCTGGGCCGCACTTGGCGAGCCGATGTCCGTGTTCGACGTTCACAAGCAGGATTTCCATGTTGCAGGGTCCGACGCGTCCGGGATCGTATGGGCTGTCGGTCGCAAAGTGACACGCGTGAAGCCGGGTGACGAAGTGGTCATCCACTGCAACCAGGATGATGGCGACGACGAGGAATGTAATGGCGGCGACCCGATGTTCTCGCCCAGTCAGCGTATCTGGGGCTACGAAACTCCAGACGGCTCCTTCGCCCAATTCTGCCGCGTACAGGCGCGCCAATGCATGCCGCGCCCCAAGCATCTGACCTGGGAAGAGAGCGCCTGCTACACACTGACGCTTGCCACAGCCTACCGCATGCTGTTCGGCCACCGCCCGCACATCGTGAAGCCGGCAGACAATGTCCTTGTCTGGGGCGCCTCGGGCGGCCTTGGCAGCTTCGGTGTCCAGCTTTGTGCTGTCACGGGGGCGAACGCGATTGGGGTCGTCGGAAGCGATGACAAGAAAGAGCATGTGCTCAGTCTTGGCGCCAAGGGCGTGCTCAACCGCAAGGACTTCAATTGCTGGGGGCAGCTGCCGACCGTGAACGGCCCGGAATTCAATGACTATATGAAAGAGAGCCGAAAGTTCGGCAAGGCGATCTGGGAACTCACTGACAAGAAGGATGTCGACATCGTCTTCGAACATCCGGGTGAGTCGACTTTCCCTGTGTCTGTGTTCGTTGTGAAGCGTGGCGGCATGGTCGTCATCTGCGCCGGTACGACCGGCTTCAACCTGACCATGGATGCGCGCTTCCTCTGGATGCGGCAGAAGCGGGTACAGGGCAGCCATTTCGCAAACCTGAAACAGGCAAGCGCCGCGAACCAATTGGTGATCAACCGGCGCATTGATCCGGGCATGTCCGAAGTCTTCCCATGGGAAGACATTCCGGCCGCGCACGACAAGATGCTGGACAACAAGCATCTGCCTGGAAACATGGCTGTTCTGGTGACCTCACCAAAGCCGGGTCTCCGAACGGTTGAAGATGTTCTGGCGGTAAACGGCCAAGCCTAGTAACAGGCCGTATGGCCAGACCGGACGCTGATTCGTTTGCCCGTGAATGGGTAGCAGCCTGGAATGATCACGACCTCGACGCTGTGCTGTCGCACTATGCCGACGGGGTCGTGTTCCATTCGCCGCGCATTGCGCTGGTGATGGGGACGGATGAGGATTTCCTGACTGGAAAAGCGGGGCTGCGCAAATACTGGCAGGCCGCAATGGCCAGCGCGAGTGATCTGTATTTTGAACTGGAAGACGTGTTGACCGGATCAGACGCGATCACGTTGCTTTACACCAACCATCGCGGCCAGAACGCGGCTGAAACTTTTATTTTCGATGAGGATGGCGAGATCTGTATCGCTGTCGCGACCTACGGCTAAAGCTCGTCCATGCCGCCCGGATTGCGCCGACGGCGGACCAACCACATAACGCCCCGCAAATCGGACAGGGCATCGGCCAATCGGCCAAAATTCGTATAGTTCGATGTTCCGCTACGACGCTCGCGATGATTCACGTCGCGATATTCCACATCGAAGCCTTCGGCCTGCATCAGGGCAGGGACGTAGCGATGGATATGATCGAAATAGGGCAACCTCAGGAAGGCTTCCCGATAGATCGCCTTCACGCCACAGCCAGCATCGTCGCAATCATCCCGCAGCAGGCGTTTGCGGATCTTGTTGGCAAAACTGCTGCCAAACCGCTTCCAGGCAGTGTCTTTACGCTTGGTGCGGCGGCCCATAACCATTTTCAGCGATTCCGGCGCATCTGCCCGCGTCAGCTGGCGGTACAGGTCTGGCAGATCGGCTGGATCGTTCTGTCCATCGCCATCCAGCGTGCCAATCACCGGCGCGCGCGCCGCCATTATTCCGGAACGGATGGCCCGGCTCTGCCCGGCATTGTTGCGGTGCCCGATCACGCGCAACATCGGAAAGCGCTCCTTCAGTTCGATCAGGCGCGCCCGCGTGTCATCGGTCGACGCATCATCGACGAACACCATTTCGAATGCGCGCCCATCGAGCGCGCGGTGAATCTCGGTGATCAGGGATTCGACATTGCCGGATTCATTGTGAACCGGAACAACGATGGAGAATTCAAGCGACTGGGCCACGGCTGGCACCTTTCAGGCAGGGGCTCGCGAGCGCGCGAGGCAGGTTTCGCACGCTCATACAAAGCGATTTGACGCAAGGCGAGCCCTGCGGCGCATTTGTCACGCTAGGAATCTCAGCGCAAAACCCTGAAGACGCGCGGACATGAACAAGGTAAATGGCAATCATGACTTTGCTTGATCGACTTTCCACCGGCTGGAAACCCTGGTTCGTCCTGTTCATCCTTACATTCGGCGCTGCCGCGCCCGGCGTGTTCAATTTGCCTGCCCTCGACAGGGATGAGAGCCGGTTTGCGCAGGCCTCGAAGGAAATGCTGGAGGAGCAGGATTATATCCGCATCCAGTATCAGGATGAGCTGCGCAACAAGAAGCCGGCAGGCATTCACTGGCTGCAGGCCGCCTCGACGGCAGTGTTTACGGGGCCCGAGGCAAAGCAGATCTGGACCTATCGCGTGCCGAGCTGGTTGGGGGCCGCCTTCGGAACGCTTGCCTGTTTCTGGGCCGGACTGGTCCTGGTTGGGCGAAGGGCCAGCTTTGTCGGCTCAGCCCTGTTCGGCGCGACGCTCCTTCTGACATCGGAAGCGCACATCTCCAAAACAGACGGAATGCTCGTTTTCCTGACAACGCTCAGCATAGGTGCGCTTGCGCGCCTTTATATGCGCCGTGACCAGTCGAAAAAGATGGCGCTGCTCTTCTGGTTTTGCATGGGCACCAGCTTCCTGATCAAGGGGCCAGTGACGCCGATGGTGGCCGCCTATGCCGGGATCGGGGCATGGGTTTGGGCCAAGGCGACTGACGGAAAAGGAGGCGACTGGTGGCGCGTTTTGCTCTGGTGGCCGGGGCCAGCGATTTTCGTGGCAATGGTGCTGCCCTGGTTTCTCTGGATTCAGGCTGCGACTGATGGGCAATACATCAAGGGCGCGGTCGGCAAGGATCTGAAAGACAAGTTCACCGGCGCCTCTGAGGGGCATGGTGGCTGGTCATTCTACCATCTTACCCATGTTCCGGCCTGGTTCTTCCCGGCGACCCTGTTCATCATTCCCGGCTTTGTGGCGGCGTGGAAGACGTTGAAGCCCATCAAGCCGCAAGGCGCGGCATGGCTGAAGCACGTTTTGTTGGTGGGCGCGGCATTGTTCGCGGTCTTGTTGATCTTGAGTTATCTGCTGCCCTTCCTGCCGCGCCCGGCAGGAACGGGACTGGCAGCACAAGCGCTGAACACAATTGCCACCCTCAAGCCGCTGCCAGCATGGCCAGCAGTCTTGCTCGCCTATTTCTGGTGGGTGTCGGGGCGCGACACATGGATGGCGAAGCATCCGGTCGGAGAAGCGATCATACCTGACGAGACACGCGCGGTCCGCATGCTCGTGGCCTGGGCGGTCCTGACCTATGCCTTCTTCGAACTGATGCCGACCCTGCTCAGTCACTACATCCTTCCGGCCTATCCTGCCTTCGCACTGCTCGCAGGCTATGCAGCGGCTAAAATGATGGAAGGGGAATTGTGGCCCGTCACGCGATGGGCGTCCCTGATCCTGTTCGCGTTGGGGGCGATCCTCTTACTTGCCGCGTCATTCCCCGGTGTGACAACCTATTTCATGGCGGAAACGGCGGGCGATTTCTCGACAGCCTTTCCCGAAGACGTGCTCGCATCATGGGCGGATTATCGGGCGTTCCCACTTTGGTTCTGGTGGATCGGCTTTGGCCTTTGTGGAGTTGCCATCATCGAGTTCAGTCGGCGCCATGAGTGCAATGCTGCCATGTTCGCCATCTATGCAGCCGTCGCAATCGGCTGGCATATCCGCATCTTCATGCTGCCGAGCCAGGTCTGGGTGCAGCCGACCGAAACGGCGCGTCTGGCGCTGGAGGATGTCTGCGGTGTGCCGGGCGAGGCGTGTGACTGGCAGCCGCCGGAACGCATCCTGGCGCTTGGCTATGCCGAGCCCTCCTATGTGCTGACTCTCGGCACGCAGAATCTCCACCCGCCGGAAACCCCGTTCGACCTGCCTCAAGACCCGTCCGCTTATCCGGTCGTCTATCTCGTCAATTTCGAGGATCGCAAGGCCGAGCCGCCGATCGAAGACGAGATCCGCCATTTGCGCGCTCAGGCCGACCAGATGCGCCTCTGTGTCACCGAGACCGAGCCTTACTATGCGTTGAATTATTCGAACGGGGACCCGGTCAATTTCCGGGCCCTCCGCTTCGATTATGGCGACTGCCCAGGTTGATTTCTAGAACTCGTAGCCGATCCGCACGCCATAGGTGCGCGGGTCGGAACGGAATGTGTCATACCCGATAAAGCCATAGCCTGAGACGGCATAGTCTTCATCGGTCAAGTTCCGTCCCCATACGGTCAAGCTGAAACCGGTATCCGTAAACACGAAGTTCGCCTCTGCCTGCAGGGTCGTGAAGCCGTCCTGCATGCGGCTGTCCAGGCCCTCTGGGTCGAGATAGTAATCACCGCGATACTTGGCGTGTGCGGCGAGGCTGGCCTCGATCGTTTCCGTAACCGCGAACTCGTAGCGTCCGCCGAGGGTGGCGGAGACATCTGGTGCGAAGGGGAGGGGGTTGCCGTCAAATGTGTCGGCATTTCCGCCAATGTCGGACGACTGATCAATCTCGGTTTCCAGAAGCGTCAAGCCACCATCCAGCGAAAGTTGTTCCGTAGCCTGCCATGCCAAATCGACTTCCACCCCGTAGGATGTCGCTTCATCAAGATTGGACAGCGAGTTGGACGTAATGCTCGAACCGTCGGGCAAGGCGAAGTTCACGAAGATGCGCGCCTGCGGGTCTTGATAATCCTGAAGAAATGCAGCGATGCTGTAAGTGAACGTATCGTCTGGTCGGCTCTTGTAGCCGACCTCATAGGCTGTGACGGTCTCTGCGTCGAACAAGCCCGCATCAGCGAAATGAGTGGCGTTATTCTGGACTTCGCCATTGAAGCCGCCCGATTTGTAGCTGTTGGAAACCGAGACATAAGCGTTGCCTTGGCCGAGTTCGTAGGCGAGGGCCGCGTTGCCCGAAAGCCGCGTCTCTTCGATCTCGTTCGCGCCTGCCGCCAGGCCGAGACCCCCGACATTGTTGAAGCCAATCGTGCCATCCTCAAAGATGTGACGGCCGCTTCCCTGACCCTCAATCCGCTCATGCGTTACCCGCGCGCCGAGTGTAGCGGTCAACCGATCAGAGAGGTCGAATTCATTATAGGTGAAGGCGGCCAGAGCCGAACGGTCCTGCCTGATATCTGTGATCAGAGTCATCGCCCGTGCATCTGAGGTCGGGGTTGGCCCTGCCCGGCTGGCGGCGCCGACATAAGGACAGGTGCCGAGCAGCGTGTCGGCATCCAGGTCGCCGCACCAGATCGTATAGGTCTGGCTGAAATCTTCCAGCGATCCCGAAACACCGATCATGGTGCTGGCGCCGTCCCAGTCTGTCTGCAGGCGGAATTCCTGCGAGTACTGCCGGAAGTCGCGGATATAGGCGAGGTTGGCGTTGAAGTTCGGATTGTCGAACAGGGCGACGGCCCCGTCAAAGTCAAACCCGTAATCCTGATTGTACCCTTCGAAGGCCGTGAGAGATGTCAGCGTCCACCGCCCGACAGCGCGCTCATATTCTGCCGAGACACCATAGAATTCATTATCGGTATCCTGAACGCCGTCACGGCCCACCGCGATCTCATGGTCGTTAAGGTCAAGTGTATCATTGCGCGGCGCGGCATTGACGCCATTGTCTTCCTCATAGTGCGTGCGCACGAGCAGGGACCCACCAAGCGCCTTGTCCCAATTGAGGCCGAGGCGCAAACCGAATTCGTCCCGCACACCGCCCGCATCTTCCGGGCCGGCAATATTGTCGAGTGCGGCGTCGCGCGACAGGTACCGCCCGGCGAGGCGATAGCTGAAGCCATTATCGTAGTGCTCCCCATAGGCGCCATCCAGGTCAGCGCGATTCAGGTTGCCATAGCCCGCCCAAACATACCGGCGCTGGTCCTCGCCTGGTTTCGCGGAGATGAAATTAATCGCGCCCCCGGACGCGTTGCGGCCATACAGCGTGCCTTGCGGGCCTTTCAGAACTTCCACACGGGCAAGATCATACAGCATCAGGCCCGTCTGGACGTTGGTCGCCAGATAGACGCCATCGGAATAGACCGCAGCGGCGGTGGGCGTCAGGGCCTGATGGTCAACCGCGCCGATGCCGCGAATCTGGAAGGCGACCTGCGTACCGTTTGCGACAGCGGCCTCAACCCCGGTCAGCAGGTCAGTCATGTCCTCGGCACTGACATAAGCATCCGCCAGCGACAGATCCCTGGTATCAATCACGCTGACGGACATCGGAATGTCTGTCAGAGGCGTGGCGCTCGGGGTGGCGGTGGTGACGATCGTGTCCAGCCGGTTCACCGGGTCATCGGACTGGGCCGTGGCTGGGAGGGCAAAAGCGAGGAGGGCGAGCGGGGCGACTGAGCACTGAAATTTTTTCATGAGCGGCGATTACCAGCCGTTCAGAATGCGACGCAACTGCATTTAGCTGATGCCGAGGCTGCGTCAGCCAAAGCGACGTATTCTGGCAACACTATTACAGGATACAGGTTTAGCGCGGGGCGCGTTTTGCAAGGATGCGTTGCAGCGTCCGTCGGTGCATGTTCAGGCGGCGCGCGGTTTCCGAAACATTGTGATTACACAATTCGTACACGCGCTGAATATGCTCCCAACGGACACGGTCTGCAGACATCGGATTTTCCGGCGGAGCCGGTTTTTCGTCTGGCGAAGCCGTGAGCGCACGGATGATATCGTCAACATCCGCTGGTTTCGACAGATAATCGACGGCTCCGGCCTTCACAGCGGCGACTGCTGTCGCAATTGCGCCATATCCGGTGAGGATCACTGCGCGCGCGTCAGGACGGTGCTTTTGCAGGACTTCCACCACATCAAGACCGCTGCCATCTTCCAGGCGCAGATCCAGAACCGCGAAAGCGGGCGGGTTAAGACGGGCAATATCCTTGCCTTCAGAGACCGAAGATACTGCAGAGACCACGAAACCGCGTTGAGCCAGGGCACGGGCCATACGCTGCACAAAGGGGCCATCATCATCCATGACGAGACAGGAGCGGTCCTCAACATCCTTGAGGCTCTCGTGCAGATTTACGTTAACTGGCCGATCCATGATCTTATCCTTGGTGTAATATTGGCCATATAGGTCTGAACCGTCACTTAATCCAAGTCAGGCGCCTGCAAAAGAGTCAGTGGCCATAGGGTCTGGACCACAGCGCCGCGTTTCGGCGGCGTCCGGTTTCGCGTCGCAATGCGGCCACCTGTGCGCTCAATCAGCGTCTTGGCGATGAAGAATCCAAGCCCCATGTCACCCCCGCCCAGATGCGCCTCGCCGCGTTGAGAGACATAGGGCTCGCCCAGTTTCGGCAGCACTTCGGCGGCAAAGCCGGGGCCGTCATCGCTGATTGTGACCATGATCTGGTCTGCAGTCCAAGTCGCCACGACGTTCACGCGCGTATCGGCGAAACTCACCGCATTTTCGATGAAGGCACCCAGCGCGTGCAAAACTTCCGGACTGCGTTTCAGGGTCGGCGCACGTGGTGTGCCATCTTCAGCAGGTTCCGCCCGGACGGTCAGATCCACGCCCAACCCCTTGAATGGCGCAGCGGCCTCGGCCACCAGCGCATCCAGCGGGATTCGCGCATGCACGATGTCGGTTGCTTCGCGCGCTTCACGGATCGTGGCGAGGATCGCGCGGCACCGGTCGGCCTGTTCGGCAATCAGGATAATGTCCTCGGCGCGCGGATCCTCGGGGTCGAGATCCGCCTGCAATTCCTTCGCGACGAGATGGATCGTGGCAAGCGGGGTTCCCAACTCATGTGTGGTCATTGCAGACATTGCACCGAGCGCGGACAGGCGTTGCTCGCGCGCCATGACGACCCCCGCTGCATCGAGCGCGCGCACGAGCCGGGCCTCATCCTGACTGACCCGCGCCGCCGACAAGGCAAAGAAGACCACACCGACAGCAAGGGCTGCGAACTGGCCAAGCTGGAACAGAGGCGGCAGCGCAATCGAAGAGTTCGCCACACCCCAGGGCAGGGGCATGTGAATAAGCGGCATCAGGGCCGCCAATACCAAGGCAAGCAAAGCGATAAGGGAGGCCCTGAACGAGCTGAGACTGAGCGCAGCAACAGTTACGGGGGCAACCAGAAGCAACAGGAACGGGTTTGACAGTCCACCCGTCGCGGCGATCAGCGCAGCCAATTGTACCGTATCGAATGCCAATTGCAGGGTCGCCTCCCACCCGCGCGTCAGGCGCTGGCTCTGGAAGGCAAAAGACAGGAACACGTTCAGCCAGGCCGATGCCGCAATGATCGACAGGCAGAGTGCAAGCGGCATGTCGAAGCCAAGTCCGAACGCCACGAACAATACCGCTGCCGTTTGCCCGGCCACGGCCAGCCAGCGCAGCGTGATGAACGTGCGCAGGCGCGTGCGCCCGAGGGCGGATTGCGCCGAGCCCAACCCTTCTGGGGGAAGGGTGAAGATCGCATCGTCGAGATCTATGTGTCCGTCGCGGGCCAAATCATCCATTAGCGCCTTATGCGGCAGCGTGACGCTTGCGCCAAGCGCCGCTTGCGGCGCATATCCCCCCTATGATGCTCAGATCGATTGCAACGTCATCCGCCCTGCTCGCCACCGCCGTATTGGCCGCCTGCTCTCCCGCCAGCGCGCCGGAGAAAGACTCCGCCGGAGCGGTAAAGTCCGGAGGTGCGCAGGCCAGTTGCCTCAGCCGTGCCTATCCGGAGATTGGCGGGCCGATCTCACTCATCTCCGATTCCGGGGCGCGCGTGACGGAAGCCGATTTCAAAGGTCGTCCGACGCTGATCTATTTCGGGTTCACCTATTGCCCGGACGTCTGCCCGATGACGCTCGTCAATGTGGAGCGCGCCTATGAGCAGCTGCCCGAAAGTGTTGAGCCGCCGCAGACATTGCTCATTTCGGTGGATCCGGAACGGGACACGCCCGAAGTTCTGGCCAGCTATGTGAAGGCGCCGCGCTTTCCGAAAAATCTCATCGGCCTGACGGGCACGCCAGAGGAAATTCGCGCGGCCGCGGATGAGTTCCTGTCGGACTTTTCTCGCGTAGAGCAATCTGAAAGCCAGTCCGAATACACAATGGACCATACGTCGCTGCTCTATCTGATGGATGAGAACTGGCAGTTGAAGACCTTCTTCACGCATGAAGACACGGCTGAAACCATCTCGGCCTGTCTCGGAGAGATCCTGCAGGATTAGGATGAAGGGCCCGACTTTTCCAGCCGGGCCCTGAACATCTTAGATGAACAGGCTTGCCGCGAAGAAGGCGAAGAACCCGCCAACCAGAAATGCGACAACGCTGACCCACCAGACGACCCAACTGAGCTGGCGCGCGCGCGTACACGCCCGTGCCTTCACCGGGTCAATTGGACAGGGCAGCGACCTTGCATGCCATTGCCAGGCCCCAGCCAACGCGATCATCAACGCTGCGATGCCGAACACGAGACCCTTGTTCTTGCCGAGCCAGGTGATCTGCGGCACGGCCTCGATCAGGCCTGCCATCACCGCGCCGGCGCCGATGCTGACCAGCAAGGCCGGGAGGGCGCAGCAGATCAGTGTTCCGGTTGAAGTGAACAGCGACAGGAAGGCAGGCAGGGTGCTGGGAGATTTTACGTCTTCGCTCATGCGTCGCCACCACGGTCGATGCTGACGAGCGAATAACCGGACTTGCGGATCAGCTTTTCGATCGTTTGATCATCCATCGTCGCGCCAGCCTTCAGGCCAAGGACGATTTCGCCATTGTCCAGGTCGACATTGACGCTTTCGACGGCGTCCTGCTTCTTGAACACCTTGCGGACGGCCTGTGCGCAAAAATCGCAGACGAGGCCGTTCACCTTGGCGGTGACGGTCTGGGCTGAAGCGGCCGGGTCGGCATCGGTATTGGGTTCAGCGACCATGTCGGCATGCGCCGAATGATCCATCTTCGAATGGTCCATCTTGGAATGATCCATCGTTTCATCCGCCAGTGCCGGAGCGGCGAGCAGGCAAAAAGCGAGGGACGCGAAAGCGGGTTTAATCAGTTTCATGAGTAGTATCCTTTGAAAGTCAGAACCGGACGATCCAGTTCGCGAGCAGCTCTTCGGTTTCCAGCGTGTAGCCGAGCTCGACCATCTGGACGCCCTTGAAGAACCGGACGAGGGGGGTTGTGGTAACGGGCTCATTGCTTTCGGGGTGGTTGTCCACCTGCAGCATCAACCATGTGTGAAGGTCGCCATAGTCGCCGATATACGGGGCAACGCCGACGCGGCCGCTATGGCGCACGCTCTTGTTGCCGGCATAGTCGGTGGCTTTTGCCTCATAGGAGGTGAACCAGCGGCGGGTCTCCCAGTCCGCGGCGAAAGCGGCAAAGCCGGACAGTTCAGGAGACTCACTCCCGAACGGATCGGCCTGACCCACACCCAATTTGAAATAGGTGTTCGCCTGGCTTGAAGGGCCGTTCCAGCGTTTCAGCAGCCGGTTGTATTGCAGGCCGGTGAACTGGACGTCTTCGGCCCAGTTACGCTCTGCATAGAACCCGATCGAGTCCGATGCGGTGGGTGAATAGTGTGCATGCAGCGAGGAGGAATCTCCATTGTTCATCTGCATGACCGTCCAGCCGCCTGGGTAGGAGACGGGACGGGCCTCTGCCATGGGAGCGAGCGCCGCCCATGTTAGACAGGCCGCGAAAGGCGCGGCGCGGGAAAGGAAGGACAAGGCCTTCTCCTTTGTTCCGGGTTGATCCTGAGATTATGAGAGGATCATCAGGCCCGGGGAGGAGGCGGCTCCGGAACGGATGCGACCGAGATTGGCGTCGCATCCAGAGGAATATTGAACAGGGGCGGGTAAAGGTCGCTATGGCCTTCAGGTGCTGCCGCTATCGGCAGGGCGGCGACGATCGCCGGACAGCAACAAGCCGTATCGTGCGATGGCCCGTCCTGATCTTTTGGCTGGGAGTGGTCCATGGACCCCATCCCCATGTCGCAATCCCCATTCATTGCAGGCATCACATGCGTCATCTGGCCCGCATCCGATGCAGGACAGCTGTCCTGCGCGGCGCTTGCCGTACCGGATGCGATCAGCAACAGGCTGAGGCAAAGAAGGGCGATCCTTTGGAACATCGTCGTTTTCTATCTCGCACGATAGCTGCGCCGTCAAATGACCTTTCAGTGAGCTATTGTGCCACCCAGCCGCCGTCCATGGAGAGGTCGGCCCCATTGATCTGGTCAGCATCCGGCGAGCAGAGGAAGGCAACGAAGCCGCCAATCTGCTCGGCAGTCACGAATTCCTTGGTTGGCTGGGCGGCGAGCAGCACGTTTTTCACAACTTCATCACGCGTCATGCCGCGCGCCTTTGCCGTATCGTCGATCTGGCCATCGACCAGCGGCGTGTGGACATAGCCGGGACAGACCAGATTGCACCGTACGCCGTGTTCCGCACCCTCCAGAGCCGTCACCTTGGTCAGGCCGGAAAGCCCATGCTTGGCCGCGACATAGGCTGACTTGAACGGGGAAGCGACCTTGGCGTGGGCGCTGCCGGTATTGATGATGCGGCCCCAGCCTTTTTCTTTCATGGGTCCAATCGCCATCCGGGTCGTGTGAAAGGCAGCTGACAAGTTCAGCGCCATGATCAGATCCCATTTGGCCACTGGGAATTCTTCGAGGGGTGACACAAATTGCGTGCCGGCATTGTTGACCAGAATATCGGTACCGCCAAAATCGGCTGTCACATAGGCCATCATCTCTTCAATCGCGTCCGGATTGGTCAGGTCAGCGCCTGAATAGCCGATCTGTACGCCGTGTTCCTTTCCCATTTCAGCCTGCAGGGCCTTGATCTCATCGGCGTCGCCAAATCCGTTCAGCACGACATTGCAGCCTTCCTGCGCAAGACGGTCTGCAATAGCCTTCCCGATCCCGCTGGTGGAGCCGGTAACGAGGGCGGTTTTCCCCTTGATCATGAATATGTCTCCTTGAGGCTGTGGCGTGCTATGGGTAGGAATAGGTCTGGCTCTGATAGAGCCGATTGATATTAGAGGAAATAGTGAGCGTTTATGGGCGGTGAAACTCTTGCCTTTGTCGAGGCATTCCCACGCTTTCTGTTATGGACAGCAGCGGCTGGCGCGATGCTTGCCATCGCCAGCACCATATACGTGCTGCTGACCCCGTGGAAGGAGCTGGCGCTCGTAAAGGAAGGCAATTCGGCCGCAGGATTTGCATTGGCCGGGGCCATTGTTGGTCTTGCGATCCCCATTGCCTCCTGTCTGGCCTCCAGTGTCACCCTGATAGACTTGGCCATCTGGGGGGTCGTCTCACTCCTGATCCAGCTCCTCGTCTACCGTCTCGTCGATGTCTTGCTCACCGATATTCCCAAACGGATCGAAAAGGAGGAGGCTGGCGCAGCCGTCGTCCTTGTTGCGGCAAAGCTGGCATCAGCCCTGATCATTGCAGCGGGTCTCTGGGACCCGGTCCTGCAGAGGTTCTAACGGAGGTACTCAGGCAGTGATGCGTTCGTTTGACTGGGTGATCTATGCATTGGTTCTGGGCGTCGTCGTCTGGACCATGTTTTCGCAGGATCCAAAAGCTGACGCACCTGAGCCGCCGCCAACCGTCCTGGAATCCGAAGGTCCGACCCTGCCGCCGCCGTCGCCATTGGACGAACAGGTGCTTGTCCAGGTCAGCGAGCCCAAGGACGGGATCGGCACTGCTTTCGCCGTGAACAAGAATGGTCAGTGGATCACGGCCCGGCATGTCGTGGACGGTTGCAACTCTGTCGGCCTGCTGGTGGCGCCCGGGCAATATGTGCCGGTCGACAGCATCGTCGTTGATCCAGATCATGACCTTGCCCTTCTTTCAACAGGTCGCAGCCCCAACTCGGTAAAACTTGATCTCGTATCTCCGCTTCGCATCGGCACGCATGGTTATCATGTTGGCTACCCCCAGGGACGACCGGGAGAAGTGGCTACGAAACTCATGTCCCGCTCGAAACTCATCACGCGCGGGCGCCGGGAAGGCGCTGAACCTATTCTTGCCTGGGCCGAGATTGGCCGGACGCGTGGCTTGAACGGTTCGTTGGGGGGAATTTCTGGCGGACCGGTCTTTGATGCGGGGGGAACTGTGCGCGGCGTGATCGTGGCCGAGAGCCCGCGGCGCGGGCGTATCTATACGGCTGCGCCGACATCTATAGATGCCTTCCTGACCAGCCTGAGCGTGGAACGCGAGGATGGCCCGACCGAGATTTTTGCCGAGGAGACTTACGGCCCGATGTCAGACAATGCCCGCCGCCGTCTTCAGGTCGTGAAAGTGGCCTGCCGGGTCACCCCATGACCAGCTTTGCCTCTCGCCTCATCGCTGGCGCGCGCCAGTTGGGCCCACTCTGCGTGGGTATCGACCCGCATCCTGGCCGTATCCCGGACCTGTTCGGCGGGGACACGCCCGAAGGGGTGGCCGCTTGGGGCGAAGCAGTCGTGGCGGCGGCGGCCGGACGCGCCTGCGTGGTCAAGCCGCAAGTCGGCCTGTTTGAGCGGCACGGGCCTGACGGAATGCGCGCATTGCAACGCGTCTGCGAAGCTTCAAGAGAGGCGGGCCTTCTTGTTCTCGCGGATGCCAAGCGCGGCGACATCGGGACAACAGCCAGAGGCTATGCAGCCGCATACTTGTCAGAAGCGGCGCCGTTCCCCTCCGATGCCGTGACGGTAAACCCTTATATGGGCCTCGATACGTTGGAGCCCTTCCTCGAAGAGGCCGAGGCAAACGGCAAGGGGGTCGTCGTGCTCGCGCGCACGTCCAATCCCGGCTCAGCCGATTTTCAGGCGAGAGACCTTGAGGGCGCCCCACTCTATGCACGCGTCGTTGAGGCGCTCGCCCCGGCGATCCAGCGCCTGAAGGGGGCGGGCGAATGGTCCAGCCTGATGCTGGTGGCGGGCGCGACGGGCCCGGGTGAGGCCCGCCAATTGCGACAGCTCGCGCCGGACGCGCTGTTTCTGGTGCCGGGCTATGGCGCGCAGGGCGGCGGGGCCGAAGATGCGCTTGCGGGATTCAAGGCGGTTTCAAATCGCCTCGAAGGCGGCGTCGTGAATGCATCGCGCTCCGTCACATTCCCGGCCGGATCAGACACCGTAGAAAGCCAAGCCGACTGGCACGCGCTCATTGTGGCCGCCATTGAAGCTGCTCAGACTGATCTCTCCATACATGCCGGACGCGTGCCTGTAGCGTCGGGCTGACCTTAAGACAGGCCTCGACAATCGGCCTGCCTCATCTACTCTTTCCTGTGAGCGCGGCGTAAGACCGTTTTGAGGAAACAGACAGGGGAGTGAAACGGCCATGGCGAACTGGCAGTCCACCTTGATTGCGGGAGCATCCTTCGCAATCCTTGCCGCCTGCGGGCAGGCAAAAACAGCAGACACTGAGACACCTTCGGAACCGGAAGCCTTTGCGGCGGTCGACACGAACCGGATAAGTACCGCGAGCGCAGCTGACGAATGGCTGACATATGGTGGGACTTATGACGAGCAGCGCCATTCGAGCCTGATAGATGTGAACAAGGAAACCGTCGCAGACCTGGGCGTCGCGTGGACTTATGACCTTGCCACCAATCGCGGCGTGGAATCGACGCCGATTGTCGTGGACGGCGTGATGTACGTCACCTCTGCCTGGTCGCTGGTCTATGCGCTTGATGCCAAGACGGGTGAGGAATTGTGGGTTTACGATCCGGATGTGGACCGCGCCGTCGGCGTGAAAGCCTGCTGCGATGTCGTAAACCGTGGCGTGGCTGTTTATGACGGCAAGGTCTTCGTGGGCGTGATTGATGGGCGGCTCGAAGCGCTTGATGCCGAAACGGGCGAAGTTGTCTGGAGCAAGGTCACCGTTGATCAGTCCAAGCCCTATACGATCACCGGTGCGCCGCGTGTGGTGAATGGCAAAGTGTTGATTGGCAATGGCGGCGCCGAGCTCGGCGTGCGCGGTTATCTTTCGGCTTATGATGCCAATACCGGAGACAAGGTCTGGCGGTTCTACACTGTTCCGAACCCGGAGAAACAGCCAGACGGCGAGATCTCGGACGCAGCCTTTGAAGACATCGGCAATGTCACCTGGGGTGACGAAGGCGCTTGGGTCACCGATGGTGGCGGCGGAACTGTCTGGGACTCCATCGTCTATGATGAGGTCAACGACCAGATCATCTTCGGGGTCGGCAATGGTTCGCCGTGGAACCGGGAATTCCGCGATCCGTCTGGTGGCGACAATCTCTTCCTGTCCTCCATCGTTGCGGTGGATGCCGAAACCGGTGCGTACAAGTGGCATTTCCAGACCACACCCGGCGACAATTGGGACTATACAGCCACGCAGACCATCATTCTGGCAGACTTGCCTGTTGGTGAAGATGGTGAAGCGCGCCGTGTCGCGATGCAGGCTCCGAAGAATGGCTTCTTCTACGTACTGGACGCGGAATCCGGCGAGTTCATCTCCGGCGATGCGTTCGTGCCGATGAACTGGGCAGAGGGCCTCGACGAAAACGGTCGTCCGATTGAAATCGCCGATGCACGGTATGGCGCCGTCCCTTACGAGCAGCTGCCAGGCCCCCTCGGTGCACACAACTGGCATCCGATGGCCTTCAATCCGGATTTGAACCTCGCCTATATTCCAGCGCAGGAAATTCCTCAGGCCTATGCTCGCGATCCGCGCTTCGAGACCCAGCCTGTCGGCTGGAATACGGGCGCAGACTTCTCTGCTGGCGTCCCGCCGATCGCGCCGCCGGAAGTCGCCAAATTCCTGCGCTCAACCCTCAAGGGACGCTTGATCGCATGGGATCCGATTGCCCGCGAAGCGCGCTGGTCGGTGGAACATGGCAATGCCTGGAATGGCGGCGTGCTGTCCACGGCAGGCGGTCTGGTTTTCCAGGGCAAGCTGAATGGCGACTTTGTCGCCTATGATGCCGAAACGGGCGACAAGCTCTGGAATCATGAACTCAAATCCGGCGGCGCGTCCGGCCCCGGCACCTACATGATCGATGGTGAGCAATACGTCACGATTACGACTGGTTGGGGCAGTGCCTTCGGTCTCTCTGCAGGCTTCGCCTATGATGAGACCGTGCCCTCTACAGTCGGCAAGGTCGTCACCTTCAAGCTGGGCGGCACGGGCGAAATCGCCGACCCGGATTTCCCGATGATCGACAAGACCCCGAAAGCCGACTCGTTCGGGGACGAGACCATGATCGCCGAGGGATCGGTTCACTATGCCCGTAACTGTACCGTCTGCCACGGTCCGCTGGCGGTCAGCTCGGGCGTTCTGCCGGACCTGCGCTGGTCGGCGATCAGTGGCAACGAAATGGCGTGGAAAGGTGTGGTGATCGACGGAAACCTCGCCGCCAATGGCATGGTCTCGTTCGCAGATCATCTGACGCCGGATCAGGTGGAATCGATCCGCGCCTATGTGCTGGCGCAGGCCCATGCCGCTGTCCCGGCTGGCTCCGGGGGCGAATGATCGAATTGTGAGTAGCGCGGCCTGCCGGGCCGCGCTACATACGCCGAATGCATATAGTCATCCTCATTCTGGGTATCCTGACAACGATCGGCATCTGGTCGTGGCGTATCCAGATGGCCCGCCGCGGCGCGAAAGTGGCGATGGATGCGGCGCGCACGCTTACGAATGCGCCTCGCCGCTTTGCCTTCAAATACAAGGCAGGCCGCAATGGCATCAGCCTGATCGAAGACCCGCGCGAAGCCGCCGCCGTCATGATGATGGAAGTTGCCCGTGGCCGGGAAGAGCCTCTGACCGAACGACAGGCGCGCATCATAGATGATGAGATGATGCAGAATTTCAGCTTCACCCAGGCTGAGGCTGATGAATTGTCCGCCCATGCGGCTTGGGTCACCAATTCCGCGCCGGATCCCCAGCGCGCCATGCACAAGCTGAGCGAATTGATCGTCAGTTCCCCGCAGCTTGGTCCGAAGGAAATTGTCGATCTCGACGCGATGCTGGTGGCGGTGTCCGAGGCGGAAGGCGTGCCGACGCGCGAACAACTGGCTCTCCTGCAAGTATTCCGGGACAAGGCAGGCCTCAAGACCTGAGTCTTCCAACCGCTCAAGAACGGTTGCGCCTTTCGCCCTGGCACAATAGGGAATTTGGCCATGTCAAAGTCACTTCCCAGCGAATACCGCGCCAAGGTTCTCAATGAGTCCTGGACGAATTTTTCCGTCCTGCGTCATGGCCGGTTTGATGGCCTGCTCGTTACCTCCAAGAATTCCGGTACGCACTGGCTGAAATACATGCTGGCAGTGGCGCTGGCGGAAACCCATGGCATTCCTCACCCGCAATACTTTTCGGAGAATGCGGTGCGCCCCTATATCGGTTGGCCGAAGGACGATGAGACCTTTCCGGAACTGCCGCGCCTGGCGTTCAGTCACACGATCCCCCACCATCTGGCCGAATGGGGCTGGGCCCGCAGCCTCGCCAGCCTGCCGCCATATGTGCTGGCTGTACGACACCCGATGGCGATCCTGGCCAGTCACCACGCCAAATGGGAGTACGACATCAAGGTTGACTGGTTGACCTATCTGAAGGGCGATCCGGGCGGATCGAAATATCGCTGCGATCTCTACTGGCTCGCGCGCTTCTGGAACCGTTGGGGTGATATTCGTGCGCGTCATGGCGACTCGATCCAGCTGATCCAGTATGAGCGGACCCAGAAAGACCCCCGCGCTGCGTTGGAAGCGGTCTCGAAGCATTGGTCTCTCGGGCTCAGTGCCGATGCCATCAATGTAGCGCTCGCGGCAGGCACGAAGGACGCCATGGCGCAGAAGATCGATCCGGATGCGGAGCCTAATGTGCTGCAGAACCGCAAGACACCGCTTACGGAACTCTTCACAGGCGAAGCACTGGATATCTACACAGATCATATCCGGACGCTGTTCCGGCATGATTTGGATTATGACCTGTTCAGCCTTCCGGCTTGAGATAGCCGCTTGAGCGTCCGTCGGCGGTGTATTTGATCCACCACGGTTCGGCTTCTGCCTGTTTCTCCAGTTCAAGGAAGACCGGGTCTTCAAGGATGGCCGTCGAATATTCGGCCGCGGCCCCTGTCAGGGGCAGGCCATAGGTGCGGAACCGCGTCACAACCGGCGTGTAGAACGCATCCGCAGCGCTCCATTTGCCGAACAGGTATGGGCCGCCATCGCCATGTTCAGTGCGCATCTGGTCCCACATGGTCTGGATGCGGGCAATGTCAGCCTCAAGACCTTCGGTCATTTCCGGCGTGGCTTCCCGGCCGCGAATATCCATCGGACAAGCCTTGCGCAGGGCGGGGAAACCCGCATGCATTTCGGAAGTCACCGCGCGGGCAATCGCCCGCTTGGCGGCATCTTCTGGCCAGACCTCTCCAGTCGGCGCCCAATCGGCGATCCATTCCGTGATCGCAAGGCTTTCCCAGACCGTGACATCATCCCAGATCAACAGTGGCACTTTTGCTGTCGGGCTGATCTCTTTCAGTTTTGCCGATGTGTCGGGAAAATCGAGCGGTACGATCACTTCTTCCACCGGCAGGCCCACGCGCCGCGCGGCAAGCAATGGCCTGATCGACCAGCTGGAATAGTTCAGATTTCCAAGGACGAGCTGTCTCATGCGCGCTTTCCTTGCCCGATCAGCCATTTCGTTTCGCGCACGTCCACGCGGTCGAACACTCCTGCCTTGTTATACGGGTCCTGCTCGGCCAATGCCTTGGCCGAGGCCAGGTCATCGGCCTCGACCAGGAAGACAGACCCGATCATCGCGCCATCCTCGGACAGCAGCGGCCCGGCCATGCGTAGCCGGTCCCCCAATCCTGCAGCCCATTCCAGATGGGCCGGCCGGGTCGCGGCGCGCAACTCGGCACCATTGGTTTCATTGTCCAGATTGTGAAAACAGAAAAGGCGCATGACGAACGACTCCGAATGAAGGCAAGATTTCCTGTTCGTATTGCACAATGCCTGCAACCTGCCCAGAGTCCGCAATAGTGGAACAAATGGGCTGAATGAATCATTGATCCTTCAGTAACAGGGAGTATGGTGGCGCCATGAACGATACAACAGACACCCGCCAACAGATCTTGGAAGCCGCGATGGAACGCATCGTTCACTACGGTTATTCCAAGACGACGATGTCGGAGATTGCCAAGGACTGCAACATGTCCGCGGGCAATATCTACCGCTTCTTCGCGTCCAAACTCGATATTGCCGAAGCCATCGGTCGCAAGTTCAATTCAGAACTCTACCAGACTTATGCCAGCATCTGTCGGAAGCCAATCACGGCGGCAGATCGTCTGCGCCAGTTTTTTGAGTTCAGCATGGTGCGTACCTATGAGGCACTGGAAGAAAAGGACAAGCTGGTCGAGCTTGCCGAGACGCTGGCAGATGAGCGGCCTCTGTTCATGAATGAACAGCTGGCCCAGGAGCGGGTCTATCTGGTTCAGATTCTCGAGAACGGCATTGAGGCCGGTGAGTTTCGTCCGCTCGACCGAAAGGAAGAGACGGCGGAAATGATTCAGGCATCGATGATGAAGTTTCGCTTTCCCCAGATGTTCTCGCACCTGACATTGCCGAAATTGAAGCGTGAACTGGCGGGTGTGATGGACCTGGTTCTGGCTGGATTGTCAGCTGGCGCGGTCGTTCCGGAGCGTCAGATAGATAAATTCTGAATAATTTCGTTTTTGTTCATTGATAAATATTCAGATGATTGCTATATGGTAGTCAACGGCAGCGATGGTCGCTGTCGGTAAATGCTGAAAGACCAAATCAATGACATTGTCCAAGACCGAAGCTCGCCAGTCCCTGGCCGCCTTGCTTGCGGCGCTTCCTATGGCCATCGCCATCCTTGCGGCGACCTATTCGCTTGCTGAATTCGCGGTTTAGAATGCGGCCTGATCAGGCCTTGGCGCCCCGGCGGCCCGTGCCATAGACGGGCGCTGATTGCGCCGCCGCTTCATCGAGCGGCCAGCGGGGTCTCGCCCCGGTGCCAAGGTCCCCGGCCTCGCCTTTGACGAGGCCCGCCGCCAGTCTTTCCGCTCCGGCCAGAGCGATCATGGCGGCATTATCCGTACAATGTCTCAGGGGCGGCGCAATCAGGCGCGCACCTGCGCCTTTGGCCACGTCGTCCAGTGCGGCACGGATGGCCTTGTTGGCCGCGACGCCGCCCGCCACGACGAACCGCTTCGTGCCATCCTCACCCGGATCAAACGCCTCAAGCGCCAGCGCGGCTTTTGTGGCGAGAATGTCGGTCACCGCCGTCTGGAAACTCGCGCAGAGATCCATCATCCGATCCTCATTCATCTCGTCTTCGGCCGCGGCGCGCGCAACAGCCGTCTTCAGCCCTGCAAAGCTCATATCGAGATCCGGCCTGTTCAGCAGCGGGCGGGGCAGGGCAAAAGCCTCTGGATTGCCCCCCTCTGCGAGGCGCTCGACCGCAGGCCCGCCGGGAAATCCGAGCCCCAGCGTCTTGGCTGTCTTGTCGAAGGCTTCGCCCACCGCATCATCAATCGTCGAGCCGAGTCGGCGATAATTTCCGAGGTCGCGCACTTCCAGGAACTGGCAATGTCCGCCCGAAACAAGCAGCAGCAAATAGGGGAACGGGCAATCATTGCCGAGCCGAGGGCTGAGCGCGTGCCCTTCCAGATGGTTGACCGCGATGAAGGGCTTTCCGGCTGCCTGCGCGATGGCCTTTCCGGTCATCATGCCCACCAGCACGCCGCCGATCAGGCCGGGACCGGACGTGGCGGCGATCCCGTCTAGCGCTGAATAGGAAATGCCTGCTTCATGCATCGCGGCTTTCACGGTCAAATCAGCCAGTTCGGCGTGTGCGCGCGCAGCGATTTCCGGTACCACACCCAGATAGGGCGCGTGTTCTTCCAGTTGCGTGCGGATCACGTCCGAGACCAGCTCTGCCCGGCCATCGGTCAGGCGCAGCACAGCCGCGGCCGTCTCGTCACAGCTTGTCTCGATGCCCAGAACTGTCAGCGTCTTGCTCATCCGCTGCATGTAGGACCCCAGAACGGATTTGGAAAGCGCCCCCCGCAGGCCCTATAGTCGAAGGAAAAGACCGGGAGGCAGAAGTTTGGCGAAACCGTTTCGATGGAACATCGCACAGCGCGAGCAATTGGGCGGCCTGATTACAGGCGCGACCGAGACGCGCTCATTGAACGACATGTTCCTTGAATCCCTGCGATCCACGGCTGCCCGCATTCTGGCACATGCGAACCGGTCGGACCTCGCCTTTATCGGGAGGACGCCCGAAAACCTGTATGATTATCTGTCTGGCTGTTTCGAAGGGCTGCGCGACACGCCGCGGCTTCACCTCATCCAGTACTCTCTGCGCAATGCAAGCGCGGTCGATCAATTGCCGGAACCGGCATTGCAGGGTCTGTTCGAGTATCTCACCGCCGAAGGTCTCGGCCCCAAGGCGATCGCCACCGGTTCGCGCCCCATTGCCCTGGTCGACTTTGTTGCCTCCGGCCGAACGATGGAGGGCCTGATCCGCCTCATGAAACTGCAAGCCGAGCGGGAAGGACAAGACTGGACCGCCGTTCAGCGCCGCCTACGCATCATCGGGCTGCGCGTGCGCACAAAGAATTCCCCCAACACCTGGCGCTGGCAACAGCATCAGGACTGGCTGCATTTCATTCCGGATGCGATCATTCGAAATGTTTCCGCGCCTGCAGCCTTCCTCCATTATCTCGGCAATGATCAGCCCAAAGTGACCGCCAGCTTTCATCCGGGCCGCTGGGCGGAGGAGGAGGGCGCCGCCCGCCGACCGAACAGCGACCAGCAGGCTGCGCTGGGCTTTGCGGCGCAGCTCTATGATCTTGGTCGCACCCGCGAGGAACGCCAGAATCTTGCAAAGCGGATTGCCCGGCACCGCAAGATGAGCCAGCGCGCCACGCGTCGCCTCGTCCTGCGATTGCGCGGGGGCTGAGCCGACAGTAGGATATGGAATGGCTGTATCTGAACCCATCATGCTTTCGCTTGAACGCTTCGGAGAGATTTGCGCTGATCCCGCGCCATTGATCTATCGGCGCCTCTTCGCGCAGCATCCCGAATTTGAAGACCTGTTCGCGATGGACACGGATGGTGGCGTGCGCGGTTCCATGCTGACAACCTGCTTCGACTGCATCATCGGTCTTACCGAGGGCAGTCGATTGCCGCGCTTTGAACTTCAGTCTGCCCGCCTGTCGCACCAGGGGTATGGCGTGCCGGAATCCCAACTGGATGACATGTTCACAGCCATCCGCGACACTTGCCGGGAAGCGCTGACAGGGGAGTGGACGCCCGCCATGGAAACCGCATGGGCAGAGATGCTGGCCGACATTGCGCGAATGGGGTTCACGCCAGCCTGACACTGGCCGGGGCTAACGCCCCTTGAATTCCGCCGGGCGCTTCTCAAGAAACGCCATCATGCCTTCACGCGCGTCTTCCGTTTTCAGCAGCGGCAGCAATTGCAGGAAGACGTGATGGACATGTTCGGTGAAAGGCTCCGACAGGCCCATCCGCATCAGGCGTTTTGAGGCCTGTACGGCCAGTGGCGCGTTCGCGGCGATCTCGGCGGCCAAGGCGCGTGCTTCGTCCATCAGCGTATCATGCGGCACCACTTTTGCGCACAATTGCTCGGCCAGGCATTCTTCGGCGGTCAGGGTGCGGCCGGTGAAGATCAGTTCGCAGGCCTTCTCCCAGCCAAGCATGCGCGGCAGGAACCAGGTGCCGCCGGATTCCGGCAGGATGCCGCGCTTGGTGAAGGCTGCCGCCATCTTGGCCTTGTCCGACATGATGCGGATGTCACAGCCGAGCGCCGTGTCCATGCCATAGCCTGCCGCGCCGCCATTGATGGCGCAGATGGTTGGCGTGTCCATATTGAACAATACGGTCGGCGGCGTGTTGCGCAGATCCAGCGTGGCGCTGGCCACAGCGCCGGATCCGATGCCTTCGCCCTTGGTGGCACTTTCCAGGTTCAAACCCGCGCAGAAGGCCCGGCCCGCCCCGGTCAGGATGACGCAACGCACATCCGTATCGGCATCTGCCTTCAGCAAGGCCTTGCACAACTCATCCAGCATCGGGCCGGAAATCGTGTTCAACCGCTCCGGCGCGTTCAGGGTGATGGTCGCGACATGGTCTGCGACCTCATAGAGAATTTCGGCAGTCTTGGTTTCTGTGTCCGGCATGGCGTGTCTCCCTCTTGTTTTGAGGCGAGCGTAGCGTGGAGGGGCAGGTCGGCCTAGGCTGCCCTCGCGGCAGTTTTCCAGCAGGCTGCCGTGAAGACAATTTCGTCGCCATCAGCAAACTCCATGAAGGCGGCGCGCACCACGTCGATGACTCTCTCCCGGGTCGCCTCATCCACGCCTTGGGCGATGGCATAGCCGACGGGGCCCATCAGCGAGACATAAAGGTCCATGGCCGAGAGGGGAAAGCGGCATTCCACGTCCAGTTTCTCACTCACCACGTCCTGCCATCCGGACTCGGACAGGATATGCTCCACGCGCGCGGCATCTGCGAAGCCAAACTGGCCACGGGCATTCGGCTCCCGCTCGGGCAGACCGGGCAGCAGGGGGCGGGCGCCAGCCTCAGCCGCCGTCATGAACGGGTTCTCCGCCGGGTCACGCCAGCTGAACATGAGCAGCTGTGTGCCCGGCTGCGCGGCGCGGTTCAGATTGCGGAAGGCGGCAACCGGATCCTCGAAGAACATCACCCCGAACCGGGACGTGATCATGTCGAATGTGCTCGACGGGAAATCGTGCGTCTGCGCATCGGCGACCAGGAACTCCGCGTGTGATCCGGACTCGGCGGCGCGCTTGCGAGCATGGGCAATCATGGTCTCGGAAATGTCGAGGCCAAGACAGTCCGCGTCCGGCTCCAGCGCCTCCGCCATGGCGAGCGTTGTCGCACCGGTGCCGCAGCCGATATCCAGGACAGATTGTGCGTTGGCCGTCGTCACCGTCTCGACGAGGATGTCCGCGAAGGGTTGGAAGGCCGTATCCAGCAGCGTCTGCGCGCGCACCCAGGCCTTTCCGCCCGCGCCATTCCACATCTCTTCCTGATCCTTGTTTGCCATGCTCATCGTACCGCGCTCCTTGTCATTGCGATCTTGTGGAGGCATCCTGCCACCTCAAGTCGACTTGAGGTCAAGAGCCTATCATGGAAATTTCCGACGTTGCCAAACAATCCGGGATCCCGGCCTCCACTCTACGCTATTATGAAGAACGCGGCCTGATCCGTTCGACGGGGCGACGCGGCCTCCGGCGCCTGTTTGATGAAGACGTTCTGGAACGGCTGGGCCTGATCTCGCTCGGCCGCGCCGCAGGTTTCACGCTGGACGAGATCGCCGCCATGATGTCGGAAGAGGGGCCCCGCATCGAGCGTGCAGCGCTCATGTCAAAGGCGGACGAACTGGACGAGAAGATCCGTCAGATGACGATCATGCGCGATGGCTTGCGCCACGCCGCAAATTGCCGCGCGCCGAACCATATGGAATGCCCCAGCTTTCGCCGCATCCTCCGCGCCGCCATGACGGGGAGAATCTCAGCGAAGGGCAATCCGGTTGGGCTGGCAAACCGAAAGGGCTAATCCCCATCCATCCGCAACGCGGCCACAAACGCTTCCTGAGGAATCTCCACCTTGCCGAACTGGCGCATGCGCTTCTTGCCGGCGGCCTGCTTGTCGAGCAGTTTGCGTTTCCGGCTGGCATCGCCGCCATAGCATTTCGCTGTGACGTCTTTCCTCATGGCACTGAGGGTTTCGCGCGCGATCACCTTGCCGCCAATGGCTGCCTGGATCGGAATCTTGAACATCTGGCGAGGGATAAGGTCTTTCAGGCGCTCGCACATCTGGCGACCCCGGCTTTCGGCTCGGTCGCGGTGCACCAGCATGGCGAGCGCATCGACCGGCTCGTCATTGACCAGGATCTGCAGTTTGACGAGATTCTCGGCGCGGTGGCCGACAATCTCATAGTCAAAGCTCGCATAGCCGCGGCTGATCGATTTCAGGCGGTCATAGAAATCGAACACGACCTCGTTGAGCGGCAGTTCGTACTTCACCATCGCCCGTCCGCCGACGTATGACAGTTCGGTCTGGATGCCGCGCCGATCCTGGCAGAGCTTCAGGATGCCGCCAAGATATTCGTCCGGCGTATAGATCGTCGCATTGATCCACGGCTCGCGGATTTCGGCAACGCGCACGACATCGGGCATGTCTGCCGGATTGTGGAGTTCGATTTCCGATCCGTCCGTCATCGTCATTTCATAGACAACGCTCGGCGCGGTTGCGATCAGGTCGAGGTCGAACTCGCGGCTGAGGCGTTCCTGGATGATTTCGAGATGCAGCAGGCCGAGAAAGCCGCAGCGGAAGCCCATGCCGAGCGCGGCAGAGGTTTCCATCTCCCATGTAAAGCTTGCATCATTCAGGCGCAGCTTGCCCATCGCCGCGCGCAAATCGTCAAAGTCGCCCGCATCCATCGGAAACAGGCCGCAGAAGACGACCGGCTGAACTTCCTTATAGCCGGGCAGGGCCTTGTCACAGGGTCGCTTGTCTTCCGTGATCGTATCACCCACGGCCGTTTCGCCGACTTCCTTGATCGAAGCCACGAAGTAGCCGACTTCGCCCGGCCCAAGCGCCTCAACGTCGGTGAGTTTCGGATTGAACGTGCCGACCTTGTCAATTTCATAGACGCCGCCGGTGCGCATCATCTTGATCTTCTGCTTCTTCTTCAGCACGCCATCATGAATGCGCACGATGACGACCACGCCGAGATAGGGGTCGTAATAGGCGTCCACCAGGGCAGCCTTCAGCGGCGCGTCGACTTCGCCGGTCTTTGGCGCAGGCAGGCGCTGGACAATGGCTTCCAGCGTTTCAGAAATGCCGAGACCGGTCTTGGCCGACGTCTCGATGGCGTCAGAGGCATCAAGTCCGATCACGTCCTCGATCTGGGCTTTCACGCGCTCGACGTCAGCAGCTGGCAGATCGACCTTGTTCAGAACCGGCACGATCTCATGGTTCTGGTCGATGGCCTGATAGACGTTTGCCAGCGTCTGCGCCTCGACGCCTTGGGAGGCGTCCACGACCAGTAGCGAGCCTTCACAGGCGGCGAGGCAGCGGCTGACTTCATAGGCAAAGTCGACATGGCCCGGCGTGTCCATCAGGTTCAGGACATAGGTCTCGCCATCCTGTGCCTCATAGGTCAGGCGTACGGTCTGGGCCTTGATGGTGATGCCGCGCTCTTTCTCGATATCCATCGAGTCGAGCACCTGCTCCTTCATTTCGCGTTCGGTCAGGCCGCCGCAATGCTGGATCAGGCGATCCGCCAGCGTCGACTTGCCGTGGTCGATATGGGCGATGATGGAAAAATTGCGGATTTTGTCACGTGAGATCATGGCCGGGATATAACCGCGCTTTGGCCTCGCGGGAAGCGTTCTCGTTCAGGCGGGGGCCGGTTCTGGCGTCCTGAGGTGCAGAATGTCGCGGATTTCCATTAAAATCAGGAAACTCCGGAACAAGTCGACGTGCCTTCCATTGATTCTGCGTCACACAAACACGCACTCAGGAAGGATTTTCCCATGAGCATCCAGACGCTCGAAGACCTCTATATTGACCAGCTGCAAGACCTCTACAGCGCCAATCGCCAATCCCTCAAGGTGACTGAGAAGCTCGCTGGAAAGGCCCATAATCCGAAGCTGCAGGACGCGCTGAAACGCGGCGTCAGCGGCATCGAGGACGGGATCAACGCCGTCGAAGGCCTGATCCGCAAGCACAAGGCCGACCCGCGCGGCGAATTCTGTCAGGGCATGGAAGGCCTCGTCAAAGAAGCGAAAGCCCACGCCATCGACGCCGAGATCGAGGACGAGGATGTCCGCGATGCCTCTATCATTTCGCAATATCAGCGCATGACCCATTACGCCCTTGCTGGCTATGGCACCGTCTTGGCCTTTGCCCGTCGCCTTGGCTTCAAGGACGACGCCGAACAGCTCCAGACCTGTCTCGACAACACCTATTCCGGTGACCGCGAGATGTCGCAGCTGGCTGAAGGCGAAGTGAACCGCGAAGCGGCCTGATTCCACCCCCCCAAGGCGGGCTGGCTGAACTGTAACTCCGGCTGGCCTCCACGGGGTGGGAGCCCGGTCTGGCACTGCCAGGCCGGGTTTGCCGTGCGCACTATCCCCCCGCGCCGGGTACGGTGATGTGCGCCGGGGCGCCAAAGCCGAAATCGAGCCCCAGGAAGATCCAGCCCATCATCAGCGCGACGCCCGTGATCAGCATCCAGACCGAATACGGGATCATCATCGCCGTCAGGCTGCCAAGCCCGAAATCACTTTGCCAGCGACGCGCGAAGACCAGGATCAGCGGGAAGTACACCATCAGCGGCGTGATGATGTTCGTCGCGCCATCGCCCACGCGATAGGCGGCGGTCGCGCCTTCCGGGCTGATCCCCAATAGCATCAGCATCGGCACAAGCACCGGCGCCAGCAATGCCCATTTTGCGCTGGCCGAGCCGACGAAAAGATTCAGCAGCGCCGAGAACAAGACAATCAGGCCCAGCACGATCGGCAGCGGCAATCCGCTATTCTGGATTGCGTCCGCGCCATGCACCGCCGAGATCAGTCCGAGATTGGACCAGCCGAACATCGCCACGAAATGGGCCGCCGCAAAGGCCAGCACCAGATAATAGCCCATGTCCTTCATCGCCTCGGCCATCATGTTTACCAGGTCGCGGTGATTGTTGATCGTGTTGGCGGCTGCGCCATAGGCCCAGCCCGCAGCAAGGAACAGAACCAGGAAGCCCGCCACCAGCGAGCGGAAGAACGGCCCGGCCTTCTGGTACCACGGATTGCCTTCTGTGCCCGGCCCATCGGCCAGTAGGGGCGTGCCTGGTCCGAACGTCATGAACGCCCACAAGGCGCACACGCCCAGCAGGGCGAGCCCCGCCATGCGCAGGCCCTTCTGCTGCTCGGCGGTCAGGGGCTTGTCTTCATCGCCAGCCTGTACGGCTGATTCCGGGCTGGGAACCCATTTGCCGAGGCGCGGCTCGATGATCTTGTCGGTCACGAACCAGATCACGGGCAGGTAGATGAACAGCAACGCCGCGATGAAATACGCATTGCCGGCAATGTTCATCGTCCAGCCCGCATCGATATTGCTCGCGCCATAGGCGGCCTCGGTGATGCCGAACAGCAGCGCGTCCAGCTGGCCCGGCGAGATATTGGCGGAAAACCCGCCCGACACGCCCGCAAAGGCCGCGGCAATCCCGGCCAGCGGGTGGCGCCCGGCCGAGGCAAACAATATGCCCGCCAGCGGGATCATTACGACATAGCCCGCATCGGCGGCATGGTTCGACAGCATCGCCACCAGCGCGACCAGCGGCGTCAGCAGGAATTTCGGCGCATTGCGCACCGCCGCCCGGATCGCGCTCGAAAACAGCCCTGAGCGCTCTGCCACGCCCGCGCCCAGCATCACGACCAGCACATAGCCGAGCGGATGGAAGTGCGTGAACGTCTTCGGCATATCCACCCAGAGGCGCTGTATGTTCTCGGCCGAGAACAGGCTCGCCGACTCAATGACCAGCGGCGTGCCGCCGTCTGTCACCTGCGTCGGGTGCGGCGCGCTGAAACTGGTCCAGGCCGCAATCTGTGAAATCGCCATCAGGGCGATGATCAGATAGAAGAACAGGAAGACCGGATCGGGCAGGCGGTTGCCCGTCTTCTCCACCCATCCCAGGAATCCCTTATTGGTCGCTGCCTCGGCCATGCCCATTTCCCCTGTCAAAACCAGATCAAGCGGGACACCTTATTGCCAATTGCCGCGCTGGCAATATTCCGCCCCATATCCGCCGCAGCCCGCGCACTGGTGACCCCCCGCCAAATGCGCTAATCAGGGGCCATCGTTACAAGACCGGTCCCGCCCATGCCCGATACACAACACGCCGCGCCCAAACAGGGCATTACCGACGAGGGCTACCTCACCGACAGCTGGTATCTGGCCGCGCCGTCCACCGACCTCGTCGCCGGCAAGCAGCACCGCATCATGGTGCTGGGCGAACCCGTCGTCGTCGGCCGCACGCCCAAGGGCGAACCCTTCGCCCTGCGCGACATCTGTCCCCACCGCCTCGTGCCGCTGTCTGCGGGCCAACAGCTGGAAACCGATGGCGAGTGGACACTGCAATGCCCCTATCATGGCTGGCGCTTCGGCACCGATGGCGGCTGCAAGCTGATGCCATCCCTCACCGACGACAGCCCTTATGACCCGTCCAAGGTGAAAGTGCGCCGCTATCCGGTGCATGAGGCCAATGGCGCGGTCTATCTCTATGTCGCCCACAATCCCCGTGAGCTTGCGCCCCCTGCCGTGCCGCCGCCGGAATTCGGCCCGCTGCCGGACAAGCCCGGCTTTGTCATCCATGACGTGTTCAACGCGCATATGGATGATGCCGTGGTCGGCCTGATGGACCCGGCCCATGTGCCCTTCGTGCACAATCAATGGTGGTGGCGTCCGCCCTCGGTGGGCCTGAAGCTGAAGGAAAAGCCCTTCATCCCGACGGAGCGCGGCTGGGCGATTGACCGCCATCCGCCCAGCTCGAACTCGAAACTCTATCGCTGGGTGTTCGGGGATGATGTGGAAACCGAGATCCGGTTCCAGCTGCCCGGCTATCGCTGGGAAATCATCTCGAACGACAAAGCCCGCCTGCTGACGCTCACCTGCCTGACGCCGGAAGCCCCGAAACGTACACGGATCACGCAATTCACCTGGTGGACCGGCGCGCCGCTCCTCCACCTCGCCGTGCCCATCGCCAAGCCGATGGCCCGCAAATTCCTCCGCCAGGATGGCGACATGGTGGATTTGCAAAACCAGGGCATGGCCCACCAGAAAGCCATGATGTGGATCGACGACATAGACATCCAGGCCAAATGGTACCAGCGGCTAAAACGTGAGTGGACGGAATGCCGGACCGAGGGACGCGAGTTTGCGAACCCGATTGAGGCGCGCGTGTTGAGGTGGATGAGTTAGGGGGTAGTGTGATGATTGGGAAGATAGGCTGTGTTTCTGCTACGTTGGTGGGTATCGCGCTGTCAGCGACTGCCCAATCCGTTCAGTTTGAACGAATAAGCAACGATCGGTTATTGGTTCCCTCCCCAGTTGATGAAAAAATCGAAGTGGTGGATGGAGACACCTTATGGATCGGAATTCATCAGATCCGATTGTATGGAATCGATGCTCTCGAATCGAAACAAGGCTGTGAGATAACTGGCGAATCTCGAACGTATTGCGCATCTGGTGCTTCAGAATTTCTCCGGACGTTCACGGAGAACAAAGATTTCAGATGTGAGATCTATGTTCGAGATGGGGAGAACAAGCCTTGGGTCCGATACGGACGATATGTTGCTTCCTGCTATGTCGGTGACATGGATGTAAATATGCAGATAGTGCGGAATGGTTGGGCATATGCGGACCGATATCATGGCAAGCTTTTTGTCGAGGCTGAACAAACTGCCAGACGCGAAGGCAAAGGGATTTTCGCTACAAAGCATCAAACACCGTGGGATTGGCGTAAGAGTCAAAGGGATGATGGGTGTACCTGCGAATAACAATGAATAGCTGACGAAACTGTAGGTCGGGCTGGCTAAGCGTAACCCGCCGTCCGATCTCGCAGCATGGCGGGTCATGACCCGCCCTACGCTGTTTCCCTCCTCCTGGCGTCACCCCCGACGCGCAGCGTCTGGGGGCCCATCGCTGAACGGGGCAACCGGGTGCGTCCGGTGCGGGGGCGTGCGGGTTTCTCTGCACAACACATGACGTTCTTTGTGGCATCGTACAGAGATGGGTTCCCAGATGGCCTGCGGCCATCGGGAATGACGCAATTTTTGTTCTTGTGTAGGAAGGTTGGGGAAGGAGTGCTGAGCATGGCCAATGAGGACCGCATAATTGCCGTCTATATGATGGCCAATCGCAAGCAGGGCGCGCTCTATGCCGGGGTCACGTCCCACCTTGTCCAGCGCGTCTGGCAACACCGTGAAGGCATTTTCGGAGGATTCACGCAGAAACATGGCTGCAAGACGCTCGTCTGTTATGAGCTGCATGACGAGATCAGCACAGCGATTGCGCGTGAGAAATCCCTCAAATCCTATCGCCGGAAGAACAAGATAAATCTGATCACGGAGCGCAATCCCCATTGGAAGGATTTGTGGTTCGAGATTACGGGGTAGGGCCTTTCCGCCCCCGCCTCTCCGGCGCATGCCGGAGTCTCGTCCGGCTGGCTCCGTCTGGCTTCGGCAGGAGACGCCGGCATGCGCCGAGGATACGGTTTATGGGATAGAGATCATTCTCCTCCGATGACCCCTGCGCAGGCAGGGGTCCATCTCGGGACTTCTACCCATGCACATGAGGCAGCTTCAGGAGATGGATACCTGCCTGCGCAGGTATCTTCGGGGTGAGGGTTTGGTCTCCAATCCGTCTGAGAACTCCCTGCCCCATACTAAGCATCTGCTCTCACAGGAGCCGGATCAGGTACCGTTCTGGTTGTGGGTTGCAGGGACAGGATGGGCTGGGCGGGAGACATACGGTCTCGCACGGCCCTAGGCAGGTCAGGCCAGGGTGAGCTTGCGAAGGCAAGTTGGGCTGTCGAGGAACAGAAATCGTGCCAGTGGCACGATTTCCCGAGACAGGCCTCGTCCGGAGCCCTGCGCTTGCGCTTGGGCCTG
>Ga0208183_1000054_pt1 | contig 92091 bp, 96 predicted proteins | sample MalvirDeepMed_51_FD_184251 | JGI IMG/M metagenome (GOLD analysis project Ga0208183, IMG submission 184251) | Marine viral communities from the Global Malaspina Expedition - Malaspina viral metaG DeepMed_51 (SPAdes) (version 2) | ecosystem: Environmental > Aquatic > Marine > Oceanic | place... | reverse complement strand
GGAGAGTAGGTCGCCGCGAGGCATTACAGCAGGTGGTTGACGGTCAAGCCCATTCACAGTTTCAAAAAGCCGCTGCCGGACGTGTCCGAGCGGCGGCTTTTTCGTCTCTATTGGCCATTTACGGTCTGGCGAGACGATACGGTGCCGCGGGGTGGAGCAGTCCGGTAGCTCGTCAGGCTCATAACCTGAAGGTCGTTGGTTCAAATCCAACCCCCGCAACCACCGCTATAGAACTAACCGGCTTCCTCCCCGAGGTGGCCGGTTTGTCGTATGCGAAATCGATGATTTTCGACGGATCGGAGATGAATTCGGCGAATAGCGAGCGGTCGTCTCGAATGATGACGATCTTGTCGATGAGGGACCGCAAGGTCTCGGAGGCTTTCTCGCGCACGGTTTCGTCTGACAACGCGAGATGGGCTGTTTTCACCTTCTCCCTGTACCGTTCAAGCAGCACAGGATGGGGAACGACCTCCGCGTGTTTCTCGGTGCCCAACCGAGAAAGGCGTTCTTCGAGATCTCGCTTCTGAGCCTCCCGCTCATTTAGCATGCTGATCAGCGTGTCGCTCACTGCGCCCTTGGCGAAGTTTCGAGCGATGTTTTTGATCTCGGAATCAAGAACCGCGATCTGAGTCTTCAACCGCGTACCATTGGAATCCTCGCTCGCGCGAAGACGTTCGACCTCCTTCGAGAATTCGGCCGCGAAAAGTTCGGCCATCTCTGACGTCAGCAGGCGTCCGCGAATTACGGAAAGGGCTGCCTCTTCGATAACTGATTTGCGGACAGACAGCGCGCTTTCGCAGCCACCTTCACGATTGCTCGCGCAACGGTAGTAATCCTTGCCGTTGATGACGAAATTTCCGCCGCAAGCGCCGCATTTTATGATGCCCGAGAATAAGTGACGCTTCCTCATAGCGCCCGCCGAGTTTCCAGACACGCCTGGACGTCGCCTGAGTTCTACTTCTTGATCCACCCTCTTCCAGAGGGCTCGATCGATGATCTGGAGGTCGGGAACCTCTACTCTGATCCATTCCGTCTGCTCACGTATCCGATACCTCCGGGCCCTAGTTTCAGAGTCAGGATCCCTTCGCCATTCGCGACGCCCCCACACCAGTTCCCCACGATAGAGAGGGTTGTGCAGGATGCCGACAAGCTTCTTCGGGTCACCTCTGATCGAGGACTGGTTCCATCGACCGCCTCGCGGACCAGGTATGCCATCCGCGTTCAGATTCCGGGCAATCGTGTATGCCGACTTCCCCTGCGAGAATTCAGTGAAAATGCGATTGACGATCGGCGCACCGACAGGGTCGGGCTCGAGCAATCCTCTGATTCTATTACCTTCGGTATTGACCTTGTCGCTGAGTCTGTAACCGTAGGCCCTTCCTCCTGCAAAGCGCCCTGCCAGAACCGCAGCCTCCATGCCGCGTATTGTTTTGTTCCGCAGGTTCTGAAGGAAAAGCGCGCCCATCATCCCGGCCACGGCTAGTTTCACGTCATCAATCTCACCTTCGGTGGTCGTATGCAGACCGACACGATCAAACCGGAGCTTCTTCCCAAGCCATGCCACGTCCTCGCCGTCGCGGGCGATCCTGTCCAGCGCCTCGCAGACGACCATGTCCACTTCGCCGATCCTGACGGAGTTCAGCAGCGCCTTCAAACCTGGCCGATCCCGTCGATAGCCTGACATTTCCGGATCGGTAAATACATTGACCACTTCGCCGCCCAAGCGCTCAACCAAGGGGCGGCAAGCCCGAACCTGATCGTCCGAGGACATCGGGTTCTGGAAGGAAGTAGAGTGCCTACCATAGATGGCAATGCGAAGAGGGCGGGAGAACGCGGGGCGAGTACTCATGTCAGATCCTTCGACGGCCAGCCGCGAAAAGAGAGATCTAGCGAAGGTTGATGCCGATACTCGATCATCTCACATCCGTCTCACCTGGGTCCATGGCCGCGAGAAATTCGGCTGCGGATTGCCTGGCGATAAGTTTCACCAGTTCACGCAATTCCGCATCGGCACGCCGAGGCGCGCTTCCCAGCTCCACGCGGATCGATGTCCGGGGCGTATGCGATTGACGCCGCATACGTAGTTTTGGGACAAAATTCGCCAGATCCTAGCGAAATCTTCACAGGCCGGAAGTTTTCTCCATGGGGTCTAGCCGCCCCGATGAGCGGGCGAGGACTCGAATGCCTGGACACGGCGGCCTCTGTGCGCGGTCTGCCTCGTCACCAAGGTATCCGAGCGCCGGGTATCTCAAACCAGGCGTTTGGTAACACCATCGTAAAAGCAGTCCCTACGATCGCAACGAGCCAGAGGGTGGAAAGGTCAATTGGAGACCACACTTACCGTCGCGCACCAGTGCCCGACCTGCTGCCTTACGATCTCTGGTCTGAGATTGCGGACGCCGATCTCGATGAGGTTCAACTGCGCGATGGGATTGGCGCGCCCGATGGGAACGGGCCAGTATTCCCCCTGAGGTTTCTCGCTCACGGGCGGGTCGCAGCCGGGAAAGCGTTTCGCGAGCAGCCGGGTTTCGGCTTCATTCTCCCAGGTTGCCGGTAGATAAAATGCGCCGATGCGCGAAACACCCTTGAGATTGAAGCGAGGGAGACCAGCGGCGACCAGCGCGTCATTAACCTGTCGGAGCAGGGTGGTCTTGCGGTGATATCTAATTTCGTGGAGGTGACCGGCTCCATCTGGCGTAACTTCGAACCGCAGCCGGTAGCCATTTCCTCGATCGCCGAAACCGTGCGAGAAATCGTCATTCGGCGGTTGCGCGGTGAAGGATATATAGAAAAGGTCAACCGCGGCTTGTTTCAGAAGCGGCTTCACCGGGCCGTTCTACTCGACATAGCCGTCCAGCCCATGCTCCCACGCGAAGGTGTCGAGTTCGCCTTGGGCCAATCGACGAGCTAACGACGAGAGGTGCAGTTCGCCGGATTTCATGATGCCGCGGAACCCTGCACCGTCGGTATAATGGTCGAGCGTGGCGGCCCTACAAGGTCTGGGAAAATCGTGGTCCACGATCGCGCACGTCAGCCCGTCATAATTGCTCGTCTCGGGCATGGAGCGGTCTGTAATGACGATCTCGCGCATGTCGGGAAACGGGCGGCCCGCTGCAGCCAAGATTGGCCTCAGCGTATTGACTGCGAGTCGACGTTAAGAGTCTAGGACAGCTTCATAGGATGGCATTGCGCGCTATCCATAGTATTCCGGCTCGCATTGTTAGAAATAATTTGCCGCCATCGCGAGGTATTGAAAAAACCTCAAGGGACTGAGTGATCATAGCAGGATCAAAGGCTATCTAATGCCATTCGCGAACGGCATCTGCCGGTCCTTAGACACTTTATTTGTCCCAGCGTTTTAGATCGAATTAAAATATTGTAGCGCAGCCGGTCGCCGGTTCTCGCTTCGCTTTCCTCGTATTATCCGATGACGATGTATTTCCCGCTCGTGGTGCACGGCGGGATGCTGGGCGAAACGATCGAGACCGAAATCAAGGCCGCACTCGAGCAGTTCATCCTCGCGCTGCGCAGCGTGGTAGAACGTGCGATCGGAGGCGATGAAAGCAGGAAGACCGCCCCGCGTTATGCGCCGCGCCGCCGGCTCAAAGAGACGCGGGCGGCAAGGGAGCCGCCGCTGGCCCTTTAGGCGACGATGAGCACTTGGCCTCAGCTATCTTGGGCGACCATTCGGATCACCAGGCCTGCTACGGGGAACAAGTTTATGATCCCTTGGCCGCGCGCCCGTCCGTTTTCAGCATGAATTTACGTTTTGGCTCAGCTGAACTCGTATTCCTTGGTGATCAATCGCTTCGCGAATTCGGCTGAGATCATGCTGCATGCCTCGTGAAGACCGCTGTTCTTCAAACCGTTGCAGAAATCTGCGACGCTCTTGAGACAAAGGAAATCGGGCTTGGCCATCCGTGTCGTGCGACAGGCGAGGTAGAAACCATAGCTCTCCATATCGACGGCGTAGATGTTCTCGTCGAGACCGCTGATCCGCTCGAGAATCTCCTCGCTAGTCACGACGGCAGATCCGGAGCCTGCTGCCGCACGGCGAACTCTCCATCCTTCGATCGCCCCGCCACTCAATTCCTTTATCCGTCGTTCCAAGTCTGCGGGGTTGGGCTTATCGCGCGCAATCAGTGTCCTGACGAGGTGATCAACGCCGTTTTCATCGACGGAGAGTGGGGTGGGCCGCGGCTCGAAGGTTATCGTCGGTTCCGCTTCCTCTCGCTCTCTCTTCTCGGTCCATTTCCCGTAATCCCAGGCGAAGCTCGTCGTGAAGGCCACGAGATCGCCGGGGCCGGTGCGTTCGAGGCGTCCACCGCAGAATCCGGTCATCAGGATCAATCGAGGACGATACAGCGAAATGAGCGCCTGCGTCTCCGAGGCGGCGGGTGCCTGACCGCTTTTCCCGATCTTCAGGAGGACGCCCTTCCGCCATACTCCATCCTTCGACTGGAAAGGAAAGCCGCTGATGTCCTTGTGTGCCGTAGGCCGCAGTTCGAGCAGGTCGCCGTAGGGCGCCGCTTCCTTGTCGAGAGCGGTCACGATCGCGACATCGATGCCGTAGGATGAATGCGACACGACTTCCCGAGCGTGTCGGCTGCTTCTAACGTAGCGGACCTTCTGAGCGACCATATCCTTCCAAGCACCGTCGGCGTTTTCGGGGATGCTGGCCATGAGATGTTCGCTGATGCTGTTCTTCACCAACGAAAGCGCATCGTTGTCGGCCGTGATGCCCAGTATGTCGGCGGGCACCTTGTAGGCCGGATCGCTAATGATCTGCTTCAGGAGAAGGTCGACGTTCTGGAGGCTCGGCGAGCCGAAGGTGGCGTCGACGGGCAGCGTCAGGTCGAGGATCATGAGATCGTAGAATCGCTCGCGAAGGATGTCGCGAGCCCCTAGGAGATCCTCCCTGACATCTATCTCGCAGGTCGGCGCTTCCTCCGCGACGATTTCCCGGAGCACATCTGCGACTTCCTTGCGATCATGGACTATGAGGATCTTCAAGACACGAGCCTTCCCATGACGAATTTGCGGAGCTGCCCTTCCCAGCCGGTCGAGCCATGCCGTACCAAACCGATGACGAAATCGCCGAGATACTTGCGCATCTCCCGTTCTACATCCTCGAGTCCGAGGACGATTTCGTGGTCGCCTTGGGGGCGCGGTGAGGGGAAAGTCTCGAACCCGGTTATCACGATCGTTGGGATCTCTTTTCGGAGATTTCTCATACGGCTGGCCAATTGCAGGCCGCCGGTGAATTCATGATTGCCGCGAGCGTTCTTCGACCCGTTCGCCCGAATGTCCAACGATACGTCCAGCAGCAATATGTCCCATCCACCAGCGTAGATGAGGTTGCGGCCTTCGATCATGTCGGCCGCGCGAACGATCTCGGTATCCTCCGGAACTACCGGAAGAAGCACCTTTTCTATCTGCTGCCATTTAAGATCGGTGTCCTCAATGACCAGGACCCTCTTGAACTCGGAGATCTTTGTCATTGGCGTTCCGGAAGTTCGAGCAGTAGATGGAAATAGTCACCACGGGAGATCGCGAGGATCTCGGTTTCCTCGTCTAGGATCGTGGAGCAGCTTGCGGCGATCTTCAGGCATCCCGAGTTTCCTTCGGTTGCGATGGCGGCAAGGATGTCGTCATAGGCGCGTTTGCGGACCGGCGTCCGGCGCTCGGCCGGGACATGCTCTCGCGAACGATTGGAAAACGTATAGAGTCCTCGTCCCCGAGTTCCCCCTAGCCGGGTTATCCTTAGGGCCGCGGACGGTCTGCCGTGCTCGAACACATTGAAGAAGATTTCGCGAATCATGTCGAAAGCGATCTTCACCTGGGCGGCGCTGAACTCGACGGCGCAGACGGCTGGATCGATCCGGACATCGAACTTCTGAACGCCTCCCATATCCTGAAGGAGCAGCGCCGTCGCAGTGGCGAGCTGTTCGAGATTGACCGCATCTCCGGGCGCCGTGTCGATTCCCCCGAACCATTCCTGGAGATCCGTTATGCGACGCCGCATCGCTTCGGTCACAGCGGTGTGGACCCGTTGTATTTCTCCGTCGGTCGCCTGATCGGGCATCGAGTTGGAGAGCCGCAGTTCTTCGAAGGCGCTCGATAGAAGCTGGGGGAGTTCGACTACGAAGTGTTCTCCGGCATCCCGGACCTGGGACCGTAGCTTATCCCGCAGCCAATCGGTGACGATGTCCATGATGCTCTCGAGCCCGTTTTCGTTCCGCGCTGCGTGGAGGAGGTGTAGGATATCTTCCTGGGAGGGGACGATGTCGAACAGAGCGTCGGGCTTTCCGTCGCGCATCGTGTGGAGGCGTCGGTTGCACCATCTTTCGACTTCGCGCTCCATTTCTACCCGGTAGAGTGCGACGATCTCGTTCTGCAGGTCGGGCGGAACGTCCCGGATCGCTGTCCGAGGGAATTCGGGCAGGGCGGCCCACAGTTCCTGCTGGATCTTGCTGTGCCTGAAACGGCCGGACAGGATGACTTCGAGGCCGAAAGCACCATGCTCGAAGAAGTCGAGTACAATCCCCGTGACGACGTTGAACAGCGCGGTTTCGCTGACCCTGATCCGGTAATCTTCCTTGCGACCGTTGGGGAAGGAGACCGGGATGGTCGTCAGGCTGCTTTGCGTTTCGGACTGCTCGAGCGCCGGTCGGAGGGATTCGTAGACCTTGAAGACGTCCTCGAAGTTACCCAGCGCGTCGCGTTGGAACGTGGCCCAGGGTATCTCGAACTTGCCGCTGTTGAGGTTGGACAGCAGGAGATCGGATGTCAGCGCCTTGACCTCGCTTTCGTAGGCTTCTCGGCTGAGCAGGGCGAACCCGGTCCGCCGAATGCAAGCTTCCAGCGCCTTCACGCGGTAATCGAGGGCCGTGAGATGATCCGGTGCGAGGGCGTTGAGGATGAGGTTCGCCGGGGTAAGAAGCCGTCTTACGAGTGCGGTGGCGAAGGAGTCGTATTCGTCGAGCAAGGACTGTACGAAGTCTTCAGGGCCGTGCGATAGGACCAGCGTCTCGAGGACCGTATCGAGGTCGGTAGGATCGCTTGGCCATTCGGCTTCCTTGAGGAACAGCACATAGGCTCCGTCGAAGCCCAGGAAGTAGTCGAGGCGATAGGTCTCTAGGATCTCGTCGACCCACGGCCAGTCGATACCGGAGAGGTAGCTTGGCCGGTAGGGCGCGAACTGACGTACGGTTCGCGTCCACTGTGCGATACGGCCTTCCTCCTGCAGAACGCGCAGGGTCCATTGCAGGCGATGGATCCAGCGCCGGTCGTCGCTGCTCGGCTGCTGCTCGATTGCAGTCTCGGTGGTTCGGCCGATCTCGCCGAGGTCGTGCGAGAACTCGATGCTCGCTTCGCCCAGCCGGCGCAGGCAATCCATTCCCGATGGAGCCGATGCCAGGTATGGGGTGAAGGACCTCGTGGTTGCCAGTAACGTGAGAACCGCCTGACGTTCGAGAGCGGGCTGGGCTCGATCGATCATGTAGAGGCTGCGCAGTGCTGCGAGGACATACCGCCCGCCGTCGGTGAATGACCAGTTGTTCTGCGTAGCGGTGACCTGCGAGAAATCGCGGGGGTCCGGATATTCGCTGGCCTGCATTCGGCCGAGGATCGCGAGACACGTGTCGCTGGAGACCGTTTTCCTGTCGGCGTCGAAGGAAAGAAGTTCGGTATGGGACTTCGCGTCTTCCTCGGATAGCTGGAAGCGGCTGGAAAGACGTACCTGGTCTGGCCGGTTCCCGAAGGGAACGGGTGCGGAGATGATCGCGAGCAAGTCGTCCGCCCGCCGTGAACCGAGATCTTGAGCGCAGAAGGTTAGAAACTCAATCAATCTGGGAGAAAGTCCCTCCCCCCTGCATATCGTCTCTTCCGCATATGCGATGACCGTTTCGCACGCGTCGTAGGGATGACCCATGAGTGCGACGTAGAGGCGGAATGCCAGATTGAACGCCGCCCCTGCATCCTCGTGCAGAAGGAGAAGCATGGAGTCTCTCTCGACACCCTGGCTATCATGTGGAAACAGGTAGACGAGTGACAGCTTGAGGCTGTCGAGTGTCGGCTGCGCTATGAAGCGAAAGGCGAGGGGGTAGGTGAGATGGGTGAGGACCCAGCTTTTTCGTGGGAAACGGCGCTGGAGGGTTTTCCTGATGGCTTCGGCAGCGGTCGGCTGGGTAGCGCAGGCATACTTTATGGCGAATAGCGACGGTGTCGCTTCGGAAGAGAATTCTATTCCGGTCTGATCCGGTTCGGAGAGTCCGAGCAGACGGCAGCTCAGGAGATCGTTCGCCGCCTGGATCTCACGAGAGCTTGCGAGATTGACGCGGACATAGTCCCGCACGAGCACCAGGAGGTTCGCCTCGCTGACGGCCGATCCGTGCTTCTTGAGCCGATCGAGCACCCGGAAGTCCCGATCGCCGAAGGCGAACGATGTCCAGCCGCTGCGGAGGGAATAGAATCGTTCCGCAATGTAGGGCGACAGTTCGGGAGTGGCTTCGCTCCCCAGATCGATCAACGCCCGAAAGACATCCTGACGATGGTCGATATATGTACCGCCGCCGCGGGCGATATTGCGGATTGTGGACATGATGGTCGAAGAGGCCGGTCTTTGGATCTGATCTTGGATCCAGGACCCTAAGGACCATGCATCTTCTATGTAAGGTCCACGTCTGACTTATACGCAGGAGTTACCCTTCTGGTATGATCAACGTGTACGTGTTCCGTTTCGCAGGAACCTGTTGGACGGCACTCCCGGATTGGCTCCGGTCTGCACAGGACCACTGTTCGTTGTCGGAGCGACCAGCATCTGTGCGAGTGCTCCGTTTCCCCGAAATCGTTCTGGCACTGCTTTTCCTTCCTATAGACTGCACATCGAAGCGCGCGGCGCATGCCTGATTGTCCGCACTTTCCTTATATCGGCATAATAACTAGGAATTTAAGTGCCTGCGTCCGCTGGCCGTTCAACGAGGTGACCGGACTGTGGGGGCGCCGCTAGCAGGACGCGATATCCTTGTCCAATCGATGAGCCGTTTCCTTCAGTGACCTGGCGGGCCCGGCAATCTGCTCAAAAGGTTCAGTGCCACGCCCATACCGATGAGGATCGTGGCCGATATCTTCCGGCCCTGTAGCGGTTCGCCGATTCTGTAATGGGGAAAATACAGAAAATTGCCACCCCGCACGGGGCAGATCAGCGCGTCTGAAAGCTCCCCTCTTGCGGGGCTATAGCACTTTCCACCATCCAAACCACCGGGTTTTGTTTGGAGGTGACTTTGAACGGAAGATTGAAGCTACGCGCTTGGCCGAGCAGATATTCGCCTTGTCCTCGCGGCGCTGAAATAAATAGAACATTGGCTTTTCCGCTCGGCCGCGGACCGTTAGATCCTCGACGAAAGGCAAGAGCGTCAGTTTGGAGCAGTAAGTGATCGAAATATCCGCATCTGAACTGATACAACTTTTCGAGGGCCGGTTCCGTACTCTGGTGGAGACGGAATGGTCGTCGTGGCGAGATGCATATGTCGAGCATGCGCGCACGGTTCAGGAGGCTGATGAGGACACGTGGTCCCGGCCGCGGTTTCAGCAGCTTCTGTGGGACGATGCGTCCATTTCGAGCATCGGCCCCGGACAGTCGGTTACGCTGGTCGACGCCTATGACGATGCCGAACTGGCTGGCCTGCTCTTCCGGGCGCGAGATACGCTGGATGGCCTGCCGCTGGATCGCCGTGGGGCGGAACTGGACGACCTGTACCGGACTGTGCTTGCGCGGGTTCACCCGCGCTACGCGCCCCGACGCCCGAAGGCGCGGATTACAAGGTTGTTTGCGGCGATGTTCCCTACCGACATGACCTGCCTCATGGATGCACCCCGGGTATTCGCGGTCCAGCGCAAACTGGGTGTGCAGCGACTGGCCGGCGATTTCATGGCACTGCATCCGGCTATAAAGGAGAAGTTGCGGGACGTGCTGGGCAAGACGTCCGACCTGCGTGGTGAGGTCGAGCAGTCGATGTTCGCCTGGTTCGTGTGGGAGGAGATCGCGAACAGGCCTGACGAGGGCGCGGTCGCGATCCCGTCGCCGGACCGGAAGGCCAACGCCGTCCCTGCCTTCTCGCTTCTTCCGGCGAATGCCCAGCGGCGCAGCCTCGCCTGCGTGAAGGACAACGTCTCGCTGCTCATGGCCATGATCCGGGAAGCCGAGCAGGGGATCAGCCGGGAGGACCTCGTGGGCGAGATCCTGGGTGAGGCGACCCAGCTCAACGCCAGCTCGGCGGGTAACATAATCTCGCAGGCGATGGGCGGGTTGGGGCTGTTACGACTGGACGGGAGCACGTATCGGCCGACGGAACGCGGTCAGGAGATGCTGCTGGCGTCCGAGCCCGCTCACGTGCTCAGGGGACCGCTGATAGGACGCGTCTTCGGCATGGGCCACCTGCTCCGCATGGCCCAGCGTGAGCCGGGCAAGCTGCGGCCGGTCGACATCTCGGGCAGGCTGAAGGATCTCGTGCCGACCTGGACCTCGTTGCAGCCGGGAGCATACATCTTCGCCTGGGCGAAGATAGCGGGTCTGGTGCAGGTCGACGAGGGGGCCGGTGGACGGGTCACTCTGACCGAGGACGGCGAGGATTATGCTGCGGCGTTGCCTGACGACTTCGAGGAACGTTGGCGAATAGAGGCGCCTCGTGAGGAAGGGCCGGAAGTGTCCGCCGGGTCGGCCGCTACGCAGGTGAATGGGTCTGCGTCCTCGGATCCGTACGGTGTCGACGAGATCGTCGCGGATGGTTGCTTCATGGAACGCGAGGCGATCGTCAGCGCTGTCGATCTCGTCCTGCGGAAGAAGAACGTGATCCTCCAGGGCCCGCCGGGAACGGGCAAGACCTGGCTCGCCAAGCGGCTCGGTTATGCGGTGCTCGGTGGCCGGGACCATGAGCGGCTGACGGCGGTACAGTTCCAGCCTTCGCTCTCGTATGAGGACTTCGTCAGAGGCTGGCGTCCGGACGGGAACGGGGGACTGCGGCTTGCCGATGGTGTATTCCTCGACGCTGTCTCCGCGGCACTGGATGAGCCGGGGCGGCCGTTTGTGCTCGTCATCGAGGAGATAAACCGAGGCAATCCCGCCCAGATTCTCGGAGAGATGCTCACTTTGATCGAGAGCGGCAAGCGCCACCCGGCCGAGGCGCTTCGGCTGACCTATCCTCGTTCCGTCGCCGAGCGCGTACACGTTCCTGACAACCTGTACATCATCGGCACGATGAACCTGGCGGATCGTTCGCTGGCACTGATCGACATGGCGCTGCGCCGCCGCTTCGCCTTCGTTTCGCTAAAGCCTCTGCTGAACGATGCTTGGCGGACGTGGTCATCGGAACTCGGCTGTCCCGTCGAACTGCTCGACGATATCGCCGAGCGGATGGGCTCTCTGAACGATGATGTCGCGGCGGATCGCGCGCTCGGTGACCAGTTCCGCGTCGGCCACAGCTTCGTGACGCCTCTCTCGGCGCCGGGGCCAGGAGAGGAGGATTGGCGGCATTGGTTCCTGGAGACCTTGGACACCGAGATCGCGCCGCTCCTGCGAGAGTATTGGTATGACAGACCCGAAGAGGCGGAAGGGCAGATCGGGAAGATGCGGGCGGGTCTCTAGCTCATGTTAACGGACTCCACCGCTTCCGTGACAAATGAGATTTGGCGTAGCAGGGTCGGCATCCCCATCCGTAATTTGTGGATGCTTCTCGTCTATGCTTCCGACCTGGCCGGTTTCCGGGAAGCTCGGGAAGCTGGAGTGGACGAAGACACGGATCTTCCCGATCTGTTGGCCCGTCTTCTCGTCGTCGTGGTGGAGCGACGATTGCGGCGCAGTCTGTCGAGCGGCTACGTCGATCGGCGGGAAGCGCTGCCGCGGGTGCGGGGCCGCATCGATTGGCTGGAGACGGAAGCGGGCATGCTGCTGCGTCGTGGCAGGGTGATGTGCCGTTATGAGGACCATACCCAGGACACCGCGCGCAACAGGCTCGTCAGGGCGGCATTGGAGGAGGTGTCGCGACGCGTTCGTGATGCCGGTGTGGCGAACGATTGCCGGCGGCTGGCAGGCCAGCTTGCAGCGGTCGGTGTCGGGGCGGGCAGGCCTTCGCCGGCGCCGGTTTCGCGCGACCAGATCGCGCGTTACGATTCGGATGACAGATTGATGGTGGCAGCGGCGCGGCTGGTGTTGGACCTGGTGCTTCCCTCGCAGGAGGCCGGAGGAACGGCGTCGACCCGGCTGCAACGGGATGAGGTCCTGCTCCGGAAGATCTTCGAGAAGGCGGTCGCGGGCCTGTATCGCCACGAGCTGCATGGCCGTGACGGCTGGCGGATCAGCGCGCAGAAGTCGCTGAGGTGGAAGGTCGAGCAGGCGACCGCCGGAATGAGCAACCGCCTTCCGACGATGGCCGTCGACATCCTGCTTGAACGCGGATCGCGGCGCATCGTCGTCGATACGAAGTTCACGAATGCACTTAAGCCTCGCCGCCACGGCGGCGTGGGCTTCGACAGCGGTCATATCTATCAGCTCTATGCATACCTGCGATCCCAGGCGGGGGCGGGGGACGACATGGCCGACACCGCCGAAGGGATCCTGCTCTATCCTGCCGTCGACGAGGTGATGGATGAGTCCGTGACCCTACAGGGTCATCGCCTGCGCTTCGTGACGGTCGATCTTTCGCTTCCGACGAACGAAGTCCGCCGGTCGCTTCTCGATGTCGTGAGAGGGACTGGATGGAAAGGTGAGGAGCCTCGTCGCTGATCGGAAGGCTATCGCATCGCGGATCCGTTCGTCATTGCGACAACGCCTGGGTGCGGGAGGGCGAATGAGCGGTTCGACGTTTCACCGCCGCGGATAGCGTGGCGGTCTTTCGCACCCCGACTCCTTTCAGAAGCGCCATGCACGCCAGGATGTAGTCCTCTTGAATAGCTCGAACATTCTCGCCGGCATCTGCGGGGATTGGATCGATCGGCTGGATGCCGGCGGCGATGAGAGCTCGGTTGGTTCGATCGAATTCTCGTTTGATGCGATCCTCAGTCGGATACCAGAAGGGCCTTTTCATGATGAGCGTTGTGAATTGGAGACGGCGGACGAGGTGATGTCTCGAGGCTCCCCCGAAGCCGCCTTCGATCCTGTAGTGGTAACCGTCAACCATCTCGCCGATCCACTGGCCTACGATCATGGCGGCGATCGCGAAGACCGGTGTCGATAGCATGAGATCGGTCAGTGTGCGGAGCAGACCGTCATCACCTGTCATCTCGACCCCGAACATACCGAGGAGCGGCACTGTCAGCTTTACTCCGGTCGTCACGGCCGCAGCCGATCTGAGTACTCGAAGCAAGCGCTGGCACACTCTAATTCCCGCATAATTGTGCGAGCTTTATCGCGTAGTGTCTGGAATGAGGCCTAATTCGATGGCCTCTCGCCGGTTCCAGCCATAGCCGATCCGGGAAAGGGTCTCGACGCGGCGGTCGTACCGCACGCTTTTCGCCGCGACGCCCCAGTGTTCGCCCAGGCCCGCATTGGAGACGACTTCCCGTGCGACTTTCAGCACTTCTTCCTTCCCGATCGTCTTCGCCCTGCCTGACTTTACGAATTTGAGGTCGAGTTCATCCAAACAGTTGTCGAACAGCGGTGGATCGATGGTGAGGACCTCAGCAGCTTCCCGCTTCGCGTAGTGCTCGCTGGCTTCGAGGTCGGGGTCGGCCCAGCCGAAGCGATTTCCGAGGAACTGCCGCATCTCGTCGGGGCGGACGAGCATGCGTCGGATATCGAAGACTTCCGGCTCGCCCCAGAAGACAAGATCGCCGACAATGATCGCATGGATGATGTCGCTCCAGGGTTTTTCTCCTCCCCCCAAGAGGCGTGAACATTCGCTCAAGGCACGCGCGTCTGGGACCGGTCTGGTGCGCTTGCGCTTCTCCTCGATCTCGTCCTCCAGTTCCCGGACCGATAGGGAACTGACGAACCGTCGCGGATAGGCTATCGCCAGCGCTTCGCAGGAACGGTAGAAGAGCTGGACGCTTATCCCCAGCGCAGCCGCCTCTCGGTCCGCGGTAGCCCGTCCAGGATTGCTATTGGAGCGTCGTATCGCGGCGATGCGCTCCGATACCACCGTGCGCCGGTGTGGATCCACGAAGCTGAGATCCGGGAGGTCGTCAGGCATGATTGTTCCTTTCTATGTTGATGGGAAGGTTGGATTGTCCGGCAGGACGGTCTGACCGTTTCGTTCGGCGAGGCTGGTAAGGGGGAAAGATTGATGGTCTCACCGCCCACGGCTCTTCGGCTGGCGGCGCGGCAGAAGAGGTGCTTGTCTGGAACGCACACTGCATTCCAGAGGTGCAGCATCTTTCAGCGCGCGACAGGCGTCCGGACCCGTCAAGAGATCTTGTGGCCGAGCCGCGAGTCTGTTCGTTCCGCCTCTACGCTATCGTAAAGCGACCGGAGCTTTGTACGCTGACCTTATCGTTTTCCTCGTTTCTCGATTCCGCTCTCGAGATTGAGAAGGTTGATGACGGCCGTCGGCGAAGGTCGTCATGACAGTGGTCGATCGGCATTCTGCCAATTGCTTACGCCCCCGGTGGATCTCGAAAAGTTCGATCTTTCGGTGGAACGCATCTTTCACACTGCGGCTTCTATTGGTCCGACGACCGCAAGACTTTCACGGATTACCATAAAGAAAGCGACGAAACGAAGTGGGTATGTCTGAACGTCGCGGGACCGCAATCTGGGTCCCCAAGATTGGGGAGGAACGGGTTCGTCGGTAGAATTAACAGGTCATCACGCGATGCTTACGAGCGAACCGGCCAGGTCGATCCGACGCCGTGGATAGCGATCATTTCAGGAGGGCTTCTCAACGACACCATCTGAAACATCGCGAAAACATCGTTTTTTCGACTATACCGTTGATCGCTGGTCACATTTGCCGCGAGGGTGAACGTTTCGTCAATTGACTGATCCTAGATGCTGGATCATGGAAACCCGATCCTTTTTAAGAACTCTGGCTTGGTCTTGCCTTTTAGCCTTTCCCCCACTCATCCTTGTATTGGGAGGCGGAAAGGCGTTCCAATATGCATGTGAACTGGAAAGGCGAGCCCCATCCTCATTGATTTCGAGCGAAGCCGATAGGTTGTGTCCGGCATTGAAGGGTGCCGGCTATGTTGCGGATGCAGGGGTGACCGCGGCCGAACTGGCCTCTGTCCGAATTGCGGCCCTCGCGTTTGCGGGTTCCTTGCTCTTCGCCGTGGTGATGGTCTTCTTCGGTTATGTGGCCTTCGTCAGAGGAGATCGAACCCGTCTGGTCTCTGGCGGGTTGGCGTGCGAAATTATAGTGGCCGGTGCCGATGGACCGGTCACCTGCATATTCGCGTCGGGACATACCGCCATGGCCTTGAGATCGATTTCATTCAGCGATGATCACGGAACGACGTTCCAAGCCCCTCCTGATTGTTCTCTGCGGGCTGGTGGTTCCCGCCAATGGTCTATCTTGGCGGAACATTCGGTGCGGCCAGCCAAGATCCTCCTCCATATGACGTTGGTAGGGAATGACGGTCGGATTTCGAACTTGTCTGCAAGCTGGGAACAAGTCGGTTTCGGTTATCGGTCAGTTGATCTGAAGCGTATCTGGCACCAACTTCCAAAATGAGATAATTCATGGAAACGGCCAAAAGAATAGTGCGATGCCGCCGTAGAGCAATATGATACGGAGCACGAGTCCCTTCCATCCATTGACTTCCATCAGGATACCTGCAGCAATCATCGACGTGGCTACGAAGAATATGATAAAGATTAGGAAACCTTCCATGCGTTGGCTGCTCGATTATTTTTTCTAGCCATTCGGCTGAATGCTTTCATTCCTATTGGAAGGAATTACGCATACGGACCGGAAGGTTCCGAGCAGACCCTCCTTTTCCATTTCACTTCCGATCCTGCCCTAAAATGATAGAAGGTCGTTTATCGCTAACAGGTCGGTTTAGTACTTGGGTTTTATAGGTATCAGTCCGAGGTCATCAACCAGTTCTTCTTCCAATCTTGGAATTCGCAGGTGCTCCCGTTGCGTCGCCTCGATATCCCGCGCCTTTCGACAAGGCTTCGGAACGAGCCGACCTCACAAGTCTCTTTAAGATGTTGTGGTCATCCTGCTCGAAAGAGATGAGCGCACGATGAGTTGAGGGAGAAGGGGACCTTCGTCCGCCCGATCTCGGAAGGATGACATGTTCGGGATGACGCCGGCATTTCCTCGGCGGAATGCCTCAGTCAGGCGCGCTTGCGGACTTCTGGCCCCTTATCTGGATCGAGGACGACGAACTCCTATCGGGATGCCCGCCTCCGACGTTGACGAACGGCATTTCGATCTGGGGAGCGGGAGTTTCGATTCCCCCGAACGCAGCAGGTTCGACGATGTTCTCAATTCCTAAATGCCGACCCGTTAGACAAGGCTCAGCACATGCTGTTTCCCTAGTTCGTAGGTCTCGATCGCCCACCGGGCCGGATCTTGTTCCAGGAACAGGCCTTCGAATTTACGTCCATCGTCAGTTTTTCCTAGCGCGAAAGCGCAATTCGCGAGCGTCGCGTAAATCCACATCTGATCCGATCGCTCATCGAAACTAGGCGATGCGATGGCCTCTAGAAGGCTTTCTTCCAGCGACCGGCGTACCTTTCGCGCTGTCATCCGGTCGTACTTGCGCTCTTCATCGTCTCCTTCCTCTGAGGCGCGCAGATCGAGACAGATGGCGTAATTCTCGCCGTTGTAGTAGTCCCGGCGCACCTCATAGCCGCGGGCGTAGAGCCGAATGGCCGCGTCGAGTTGAACTCGATCCTTTGTCAGAAGCCAGAGCCGTTTGCGGATCGCTCCGGTGATACCGAGTGTCTCCGGATCGTTGGAATGCTCCGGGTCGAGTTTCTCGAGCAACTTGAGCCCCGTGATAAGGGCCTCCAGCTCCGAGGGCTGTCCTGATTTGTACGTGGCGAGCGCCAGTTGTTGCACGATATACGGCTCGGCGGGCTTCATCCGCGCTGCCGCTTCGAAAGCGCGCACGGCGTCCGGCATGCGACTTTCAGCGAAGGCGGCCTTTCCTTCGGAAAGATAGCGGCCGAGCTTCTCCTGTGCCGCTTCGGCGTCATCCAGCAATTCAGCGTATTCTGCATCCGAGAGCTGGGGTTGCTGGAGCTTCGGCAGGTACGTGTAGACCGGACTGTCGGTTCGAGCTTCCGAGAGAAGGTCACCGATGAGAGTTGACAGCTCAGTGCGGGCACGGCGGACCTCACGAAAGCCTATGTCCTTACCTAGGTGCTCGTAATGAAAGAGGTTGAGGTGATCGAGGTCGAAATGGAAACGCCCTTCGGCTTCCTTCATGACGATCGTGGACCAAGGCCGCAACGCATGCCTGACGCCCAGTTCGTAGACGGCATTGACGTTCCCTGTCGAAATATCGGCAATTACGAGGTCTGCGCGCAGGAGCATCTCGTACATCGGAGTGTCTATAACGCCGGCATGCGCGATCTCGTCGGCACGGATGCATCGTAGACCGCATTCCTCGGCCGCGGGACGGATGATTGCCTCGTAGGTTGCGTCGAGATCGAGCGTCCGACCACTCTCGTAATCGGTCTTGAGACCGAATCCCATTATCACGAAACAAAGGCGTTGCGTCGAGGTACCACTCATATTGCGCCACCTTTTTCTTTCAGCGTCATGCGATTAGACCCGCGAATGATTACGTATGGCCATCACTAGGGAATTGGAGTTCCAGTTCACTGTCTGATCAGCATAGCTTTCGACTTCGAGGGGAGTTCGCAGCTGACCACGTCTTCGTACGGCGATGATCGGCTTCCTAAAGTTCTTCGCGATCTCAATTTCGCGTTGCACCCAATTGCGGTGGTGGATGAACATGCCTGCAACGAGAATGAAGCAACTCGACTGACGGATCTGCTCTCGCAACCGTGCGGTCAGCACTATGACGCCGATACGGGAATTTCGATCCACTACGGGCGCGCTGCGAGGAACCGAATAGTCTCGCCATGAAAAACCGGACGCCGAGTCCAGTAGACGGACAATGCCCTCGTATCGCTCATCATAGGCCCATGCGTGTGAGATGAAGATGTCGTAGGTTCGCATGCCGTCTCCGCCCATTCCGCCCTTGCTGCAATGTAACGAACGTGAAGTCCACACCGGGTGGTGTAGAGTTCCGGTGACAGCAGGTTGATGGGACACATAGACATGCTGACGAGTTCTACGCCAAGCGAATCCGAAGCAGCGACGCAGGAGGGCACCAGTGGATATTGTTGGGGGTCTGTATCACGAAATTTGCGATTTCCCGCCTTGGCGCGCGATCCGCGGCTCGGGGGGGCGTGCGGCATGGGTCCTTGCTGATAAGGTGGAGACACGTCTTCACTGCTATGCCACTCGCGCCGAAGAAGCCGCCATCGAAGAATTGAGGTCGCACGGAGTGACCGTCAATGTCCATGGTACGGCCCTCAGCACGGCCTTCGCGTATTTCCACGGTCTCTCGACCCCTCATATCGAACCGGCACCGGATAGCCGCACTCCCGCCGAAGCTTTCAAGGTCGTGGGCTCGACGATACTTCGCTTCGGCCTACTGGAAGGGGACCCCATCATAAAAGCGACGGGACGAGCCATTTACGATCCCCAGACAGCAAACGACCCGGCGCCCTTTCACGCCAATGGGTCGACTGCCGAGGAGTGGGCCCTTGTCGTCAACGAGCGCGAACTCGAGGTTATGGGGGGTGGCGGAACTCTCCAAGCGGCTGCCGCTCGTGTTCACGCGCAACAGGGCGCGAGCGTCGTCGTAGCGAAGTGCGGGCCGACAGGAGCACAGGTGTTCGTTCGGGACGCGGACCGACCGACCCTGGTGCCGGCCTATGCGTCGGAGCAGGTTTTCAAGATCGGCACGGGCGATGTCTTCAGCGCGGCATTCGCTCTCTACTGGGGTGAACGAGGCCTGGCTGCCGATCAGGCTGCTGATCGCGCATCTCGCGCGGTCTCGGATTATTGCGAGGATCCCCTCGGAAGATTTCCGGATGATCAAAGGAAGGAGCGGCTATCGGTACCGATTGGAACCACAGCCCCGATCATTCTGCTGGGTGCGGGTGACACCCTTGGTCAACGCTATGTATTGGAAGAAGTGCGATTTCGATTGCGCGAGCTGAATGTAGTGGTGAATGCACCGGCGCTCGATCACACCACTCCGGATGAAGATGCCCGGGTGGTACTGGTGATAGCTGACGGCGCTCGGGATGAAGTTTGGGATGAAGCCGACGCTCTCGTTGCGAGCGGTGCGCGTCGGATTATCCTAATCCAGGACAGCGATCTTGAGTCCTTTCGGCGAATGGCCGAGGACAAGACGACCAGCGATTTCACGACTGCGGTCTATTGGGCGGTATGGGCCGCACAGATTCCTGTCGACTTATCTTCAGGAAATTGAAGTCCTCCGGGTTGGTCGATTCTAATTCCAAGCATACTGCGTTAGGCGCTTATGATTTTCAATGATCGGTAGTCATGGCGGACGTATTCGTTGCATATTCGAGCGTGGACCGCGAGGTTGCTGAGAAGCTGGTCGGTCTGCTTTCATCGCAATGGTCAGTCTGGTGGGACGATTTGATCGTGGGCGACTTCGACGTCGCGATAGAGAAGGAGGTCCTTGCAGCGCGCTGCCTTGTCGTCCTGTGGTCGCCCGAAGCGCGCGATAGTCCCGAAGTGAAGGACGAGGTCAGGCTGGCCAGCAGCGCCGAAATTCCGATCATTGCTGCGAAAATACGCGAATGTACGCCTCCATACGGTTTTCAAGGAATCAGCTTCTCCGACCTTGTCGGCTGGGATGGACAGTCCGAGCACAAGGGAGTGAGGCAATTACTGCGTCGCCTGAGTCTTGCCGTCCCGCCCCAGACCCCCGCACCACGTCCCGAGCATATCCTCGAAAGGCGAATACCCCTTCCAGCGATCTTTCTTTCGGTTTCTTCGCATGAAACGCAGCTGGAGCCTGGAGCGGCGGTAAAGGCGCTATCGCTACAACAGGTTCCCCTTGTCCTGGTGTCTGCATATGATGCGGTGGGCGCACGCCGTAGCTCGGAAATGCTCGAAGCATTGGAGGAATACCGTTCCAACGGAGGCCTGGTCCTTGTGGATTCCGGAAACTACGAAGCGACGCGCCTTCGCGATACGGACTGGTCACCACAAGATTTAGGGCAGGCTCTGGCGGAAATTCCGCATGACTGCGTATTCTGCTTCGACGAACTCGCACCCGAACGTGACGTCGGGAAAGCGATCGATCAAGTTGTCGCGGCGGTGAAGCGAGACAGGGCCTACAGCGCAGCTCCGGTCTTCCCTATCGTCCACGCCAGACCCCTGCGGCGGGGCGGGTTCGACCGCACAGCGCTCGTTCAAGTTGTCAAAGGGGTCTCCGAAGCCCTCCAGCCGCCTTTGATCGCCGTTCCTGAGCGCGAGCTCGGCGCGGGACTGATCGAGCGAGCACGGACCATGCTGAACATTCGCGAGGGGCTTTCCGAATTGCCTTTCTATCAGCCGGTACATCTCCTTGGCACCGGCAACCCTTGGAGCATCGCAGTATTGGCTGCGGCCGGTGCCGACAGTTTCGATGGCCTCGAATGGTGCCGTGTTGCTGTAGATCATGAGAGCGGCCGGCTCCATCACTATCAGCATTTCGATTTTTTCCGCTATCAGGCTCAGATGTCCGATTCACCTGTTACCAGAGAGGCGCTCAAGAGGCGTAGCGTGACTTTCCCGGCGAAGGTCGCTTTCCACAATCTCGATTTCTACCGTCGGTTGAGCGAGAAGCTGCTCGCTGCCGCTGCAAAGGGAGATTTCGAGGCGCTTGTGGTCGGAATGCTGAGAGAGGCGAATACCAGACAGCTGAAGCAGAAGATTCCTGGGTTGCTTGCGTGATGGCCGCCTCACCCGAACGGCTCAAGCATGCAGTCCGCGTACTTTGCCCCGATATCGAACAGCGTATCCACCGCAACGATCGCGCGCGTAGTGAACGCGAACTGTGGCGCGAGTTGTCGTGCTGTCTGCTTTCCAGCCAAGTCCCTTACGAGCTCGCAGATGCCGCTGCCGAGGCCATCGATGCCGACGAACTGTTGCTTGGACGAACGGTCGATGCGGCGGCGATCGAAGCGGTGTTGTCAGCACCATTGCTCATCAGCAGCGGGACCCGTCGCTATCGCTTTCCGGTCAAACGTGCCGAGCAGCTTGCCGCGACACATGATGCCGTCATGTTGTACGCCGATGGTCTGTCCGATTTGATCGAGGGCTTCGACACCGCACAAGCGGCACGCGAATGGTTAGTGGCGCACGCGCCAGGCCTTGGACCTAAGCAGGCCAGCATGTTCCTGCGCAACGCGGGATTCAGCTATGAGCTTGCCGTGCTCGATCGGCATGTACTCACATACATGAAGGCGCTCGACTTGAGCGAAATGGGCAATCAGGCACTAGGAAGCTTGCCGAGGTATCAGATCTGCGAAACGCGATTGGTCGAGCATGCTGGCGAACTTGGATATCGTGTCGGCCTTCTCGATTGGGCGATCTGGATCGTCGTGCGCGCGGCGCGTCGGATGGACAAGGGAGCAGAATTCTCATGAGCGTCGTTACTCTCGTTTCAGGCGGATTGGATTCGACCTTGGTCGCGTGTCTCGCGAAGGCCGAGGGCCTCACCCAGTTTCCGCTCTTCATAGATTACGGGCAGCGAGCCCGTGATCGCGAACTTGCCGCTTGCCGCGTAGCGATGCGGATGCTGGACCTGCCCGAACCGCGCGTCGCCAGCCTCGAGGGGTATGGTGCTCTGATTCGAACGGGACTGACCGATCCGTCTCTTCGCGTGCTGGAAGACGCGTTCACCCCCGGCCGCAATCTGCTGTTCCTTCTGATCGCAGCGGCGTACGCTTGCCAGAAGGGAGCTGACGCCTTGTCTATCGGCCTTCTGCATGAAGACACGACGTTGTTCCCGGATCAACGACCGCGATTTCTAAGAGATGCCGAGGCGCTTATTTCGCACTCGATGGGCCGGGATATCCGGGTACTGACGCCGCTCGCGAGCTTTCATAAGATTGATGTCGTCGCGCTAGCCGAGGAACACGGCATAGCCGACACCTATTCCTGTCATCTCGGTGAACAGGAGCCATGCGGAGAATGCATCGCCTGTAACGAATTCAAGTTCGAGGAGAGTTAAAATGGGCGGCGGAGGTGGAGGCGGTTGGAGCACGTTGGGCAATATACAAGCGCTGGAGGCGAAGGCCAAGGCCGCACTTAGCGAGGGTAAGCGCAATGTGTTCATAAGTTTCTCTATGGACGATCAGCGCGAGGTTAATCTGCTTCGCGCCCACGCCAAGAACGAGGACAGCGATATCGAATTTAACGATCACTCAGTCAGAGTGCCGTACAACAGTGAGCGTGCGAACTACATCAGGGAGCGGATAACCGAGCGCATTCAGCGCTCTTCGGTGACCGTCGTACATCTTACCGATTCCGCGCTGAAGAGCGACTGGGTGAAGTGGGAAGTCCAGAAGAGCCGCGAACTCGGCAAGCGTATCGTCCTGGCTCATCCGGCGGGTGGGGGCGTGGCCAACTTGCCGGAGTGGTTACGAGGCGCCAAGGTGACGACTTGGAGCAATCTGCCTAACGCGCTCAAATAGTCCTTTGGTTCCCCTTGAGAAACGCCAATCAGGCATTGTCTGCACCAAGATCGCTGGAGCTGGTTTGTCTCAGCGTCGCTATTTCGTACGTTTCTAGATGCGCGGCCCGAGCCTGCGCGAGGAAGTCAGCGGTCGCATCGTCAGCACCGCGCGGGGCGCCTTCCCACACTGCGATGGCGAGGCGTCGAGCAGCTCTTCTTGTCCGGACCTGATCTATGATGCGAGCGGTTGCCCGGTCATAGGCATCGTCGTCCGTGTATCTCAGCCCGAGATCTATGAGCGTATCGAAGCGATGGGCGCGTGATATCGCGTGGTCATAGAGGGTGCCCCAATCGCCAGGACGATCCGTGACCGAAGTCTCTCGAAAGGCGTTTTCATCGAACGGCAGGATGATCGTCGCGTCAATCCCGAGCCGCCTGGCAGCGTCGAGTGCGAGCAGGTCCGCTCCACATGCTGCCGAACAGATGAGGTGTTCCACCCGGAATTCGCTTAGCAAGGATTCTAATGCCCTGGCTACTTTTGCGACCGAAGACAGGGGGAACCGCACCTCCGTAGTGTCGGAGGCATCGATGCGGCGTCCGGCCAGAGCCGCGATCGTTGGCATGTCCTTCATCTGAAGTGTCTCCTGCCCCCGCGTGAGCGCTTGTCGTGTAGGACTGGTGAATGCAGACAGAAACTGCCCGCCCGGTCACGATCGAACTAAGGAACAGCGAATGAGGACGGAAAGCGATCCCATAGACTTGCGAGCATTTAAGGATGAACTGTGCGAAAGGCTGAGGAAGGGTGAGACCGGGGTCCTTGGGAAGGCGAAGGAACTCGCACATGAACTCTGTCGTGCCCGTCAGCACGAATTGCTGTCCGAGATCGCCGAGGAGGTAGCGCGCCGGGACGATGATCCATCGGTCCGAAGGCTCTATGGTCAGGCGCTGATCGAACGCGGCATGGTCTCCGCCGCGGTAGATGTATTGACCGCTTTGGCCCACCGGCTTGATACTGACCATGAGGAATATGTCGAAGCAATGGGGCTCTTGGGGCGTTGCCACAAGCAGATGTTCTTCGACGCCGAGGACAAAGCGAGCCCCCGGGTTCTGGCGAACCTTACGAAGGCGATCGAGCACTATCGGGTCCCTTATGAAGCGAGTTCCAACAATTCCTGGCATGGTATCAATCTGATCGCGCTGATGCACCGCGCGCGGGATGAGGGTCTCGACATCGCGATATCCTTCGACGTCGCGAGTGAAGCGCAGCGCCTGATCGAAGAATTGGAGGCCGTTCCGGATGGAGAGCGCGACGCTTGGCATGCGCCGACACTTGCGGAGACGTACCTTGCGGTAGGAGACTGGGATCGTGTCGAAGAAATCGTCGCCCGCTATGTCGGCCGACCCCATGCTGCGTTTCAGATTGCGAGCACCTTGCGCCAGTTCGACCAGGTTTGGGACGTCGAGAGCATGGATCCGAAGCGCGGAAGCGCATTGCTTTCGGTTCTGCGCGCTCGGTTGGTCGAGGTGGACGACGGTCAACTCGAATTGTCGGTGACCGACCTTGCGCTTGAGCGTGAACGCCTGAACGGGGAAGACTTACCTACGTTCGAGGCGCTGCTGGGATCTACCGGTACATCGTTGTATCAATGGTGGAAGACCGGGCTCGCCCGCGCGGAGGGCGTAGCGTCCGTTCGCGAGAAGGGGGGAGGACGATACGGGACAGGTTTTCTCGTAAGAGCAACCGACCTCGGACTAGAAGGAGACGAGGCCGTCGTCCTTACCAATTTCCATGTCGTCAACGAGAAAGGTCTCGGAGGCCTTCCTCCGGCGGACGTCGAAGTGAGCTTCGAAGCAGCGGCCGATCCTGCGCCCATCGGGGTTTCCTGCATTCTCTGGGAATCGTCGAGCGACCTTCACGACGCGACGGTCCTCAGGCTTGCCGTTCCGGTCAAGGACGTCAAGCCGCTGCCTTTGGCCGACAGGCTTCCCGATCCCGACAGCCGGGTTTATATCATCGGGCACCCGGGGGGCCGCGAACTCGCCTTTTCCTTTCAGGACAATGCCCTGCTTGACCACGAAGGCCCCACCGAAGGACGCCCCAAGGTGGAAGGCGTCGTTCGGCTTCATTACAGGGCCCCAACCGAAGGAGGCAGTTCGGGAAGTCCGGTCTTCAACGCCAAACGATGGGAAGTCGTCGCGCTTCATCACGCTGGGCACCAGAAGGCGATGGGTAAGCTCAACGGCAAGGAAGGCACTTACGGGGCGAACGAAGGGATCTGGATCACTTCAATCCGGGATGCCATCCAAGCAAGTCGGCAAGGCTCAGTCGAATGAGGCCCATACGGGTAATCCCCGTGATCGAAGTTAGGTCAGGCGGCGATCTGAGCGGCGCTTAAACCGTTCCCCTGCTTCAAGGGTGATGAAGAAACGAGGAAATGCCTATGACGTTCGACGCCGACCACCGTCCAAGGCTGGCTGACATGCGATACCTTTCCGTGGAAACACCGATGGGACTGGAGGGTATGCTCGAAGCGCGCCCCCGAGGGCCACGTACCACCGATCCTGCCATGCTGGCAGATAGAGTCGGCTATGATGCCGGTTTCCTGGGAGACTTCCAAGTGCCATGGCCCGTCGCCCGCGGCACATTGGCTCCCGATATCCTGGTAGTGGCAGATGGCAACCGATTGGACTACCTTCACTTCTCGGTAACTATGTCCGTCTCGCGGCGGATGGCGGCTTATGTGGGCGTCAACATTGACGGAAGCGCCACTGTCAAGATTGGACGCACATCCGATAGATGGTCGTTGGATGGCCGCATTGCTCCCGAACAGCAAATTGGCGAAGAGCTTTATGCGGGAAATGGCCTAGACCGTGGCCATCTTGTCCGCAGAGAAGACCCCAACTGGGGTCCAGATGCACAAATCGCCAATGACGACACTTTCCATTTCACCAACTGCGCTCCGCAGATGTCTGGCTTCAATCAGAGAACTTGGCTGGGGTTGGAGTCCTACTTGCTGGACAATACGCGACGTTGGCGTGAGCGGATCACGGTATTCTCCGGTCCGATCTTTCACGAAGACGATCTTCTATATCGTGGGATCCAGTTGCCCACAGCATACTGGAAGGTTGTCGCGTTCCTCGATGATGACGGAAAGCCGTCTGCTACGGCATACATGATCGATCAAGTACGAGAATTGGCGACCCTCGAAGCGGTCTTCGGAGCGTTCAAGACTTATCAACGCAGTATTCGCCAAATCGAACGTTTGACCAACATTGATTTCGGGGAACTGGTCAAGTTCGACGGATTTTCGAACGAAGAGGCCGCGACAGGGACGCGGATCGAAGCAGAACTTCGCTCGCCTTCCGATATACGTGTTTAAAGATGTAAGAGCTTGATGGCTGACCGGAAACGTATCGTTCTCTAGCCTCTAATCTCGCTATTGCACTTGAGTGTTCGACTATGCACTCGACTCTTTTCAGTGTTCTGGCGCTCGACTCCTCGAAGCTGACGCGCACCGCATTTCCGATGTTTGCGCTGATCGTTACTACCTACCATAGATGAGAAGTTGGTGAGGCGAGGCGGTCAATTGAAGAAGCTGTTCGCCTCACCCTCTACGTTCATATGCGCGCCAGACGTGCCTGGAAACGCGTTTAGGCAAGGACGCGCGCGACGAAATGGGACTTGGCGTCGGTGTAGGCAGCGCGATTGTCCGGATGTCGCACCGCGAGTGCTCGTTTCAGTTCGCCGTATTCCGCTGCGAGGTTGGGATCATCCCACAATCTGTCGCGAAAACGGATCATTCGGTTCCAGGCTTCCCCTCTTCGAGGGACCACATGGATGAGGTGCGTCCTTGGATTGCCCTTACCGAAAATCTCGTTGCCGGGTACACCTGCCCATGTGGCGTGCTCGTGTCCGTCGTCAGAGCATTTGGCGCAGATCGTGGCGTCGGATAACGGAGTGCGGGCCTCGTCCGGGTTTGTTATTTAGGCGGCGAGTTTGCGGTGCTGCAAGCGCCGATGTTCGATGGTCTGTCGCTTGATCCTTTCGCGCTGTTCGATGATGGCGGGCGCCCTGCCGAAGTAGGCGTCAGCGGGGGTCACGTTGTTCAGGCTCTCGTGGTAGCGCTGATGATTGTAGTGTACGACGAAGGCCTCGATCTGGGCTTCGAGATCGCCGGGCAGGAAGTAGTTTTCCAGCAGCACGCGGTTTTTCAGGGTTTGGTGCCAGCGTTCGATCTTGCCCTGGGTTTGCGGGTGGAACGGTGCGCCGCGCACATGGCTCATGTTCTGCGCCTCGATGTATTCGGCCAGTTCGCCCGCAATGTAGCTGGGGCCGTTGTCCGATAGCAGCCGGGGCCTGTGCAGCACCGTGGCGCCGTCGCAGCCCGACGCCGCCAGGGCGAGATCCAGCGTGTCGGTGACGTCGCTGGCGCACATCGTGCTGCATAGCCTCCAGGCGATGATGTAGCGCGAGAAGTCGTCGAGCACGGTCGACAGATACATCCAGCCCCACCCGATGATCTTGAAGTAGGTGAAGTCCGTCTGCCACATCTCGTTCGGGCGCGTGGTCTTGGTGTGGAAGGCCTCGGCCGCTTTGATCACGACATAGGCCGGGCTGGTGATCAGATCGTGAGCCTTGAGCAGCCGGTAGACGGTCGCCTCGGATACGAAGTAGCGCTTCTCGTCGGTGAAGCGCACGGCCAACTCGCGCGGCGACAGCTCGGTCTGCTCCAGCGCCATCTCAACGATCTGGCTGCGTATATCGTCCCCGATCCGGTTCCATATCCGGCTTGGCGACGATGGCCGATCCTCCAGCGCTTCCAGCCCGCCTTCGCGGTAGCGATCATACCAGCGGTAGAAGGTTCGCCGGGCGATACCGAGCTGGTCCAGCGTGCGCTTGGCGGGAAGGTGCGACTGTTCGACGATGCGAATGATCTCGAGCTTCTCGGATGCGGGATATCTCATTCTTCGTCTCCCCCATCCGCAATCATGCTTTTTTTGAGCAGACGGTTCTCGAGCGTGAGATCGGCGACGCATTCCTTCAAATCACGCGCCTCGCGCCGCAGGCCCTTCACTTCGTCGGTCGTGGCGGCGCGGGCGGTATCACCGGCGAGGCGGCGCTTGCCGGCCTCCATGAACTCCTTGGACCAGGTATAATACAGGCTTTGTGCGATGCCTTCCCGGCGGCACAGTTCGGCGATGCTGTCATCGCCGCGCAGGCCATCGAGCACGATCCGGATCTTGTCTTCGGCGGAGAAATGCCGACGGGTCTGGCGACGAATGTTCTTTTCCACCTGCTCCGCAGGGGCCTTGACCGGCGATTTTGCGTTGGAGGGTTTGGACTTCATCTTCGTTCCTTCGTCACTACGACGAAGCCCAAACCCTCCTCACATCACAACTTCAACTCTGTGCCATGGGTGCTGACGGCGGACACTTACCAGGGCCGCAACGGTCCATCAGCTCCTGGAATTCCTTACGGCTGCGTACGAAGAGCAGACCGCGCGATATCCACAGACGCTGACGGCCTTCGGGCGCGAGAAGCAATACGATAGCCTCGACGACCATTCGGATGCGTATCCCAGGCAACGTATCGATCTGATCCGGCCGCAGCCGGGGGAACTTCGTTCCCAGTTCGATCCGGAGCGTGTCGGCTCCTCCGCTCGTCTGAGCTTCTGATTGTTCGAAGCGAAGAGCGCGCAGGACATAGCTGGAGGTTCGCCATTTCGGGCCGAGTGAGATGTTCGATCCATTTGATGGCCGCGAACTGGAGGTTCTGCCGGGCGAGTTGCCGATCAGTTGATGAATTACCGTGCTGGATGTACCTTGGTCGTAATGGAGACTGCGACCATAAGCGGTAATTAGGGGGGTGTATGCATCGACACGTGATCCTGCCAATCGTTGCGGCATTCGCCGCGCCGGTTCACGCCCAGAATGGTGATGCCGGCTCATGGAACGGCGAAATAAGCGTTACGCTGGCGCCGAAGGTCGGTGCATCGCTGCCGCTTTCGACTGAACTCGATCCAGTCGATAACAGCGAGTTCAGCGGTGCGTTCGCAATCGAGCGCAAGGGCCGTACCGGCCTGACGGACTTCGCGATCGAGACCGGCATCACGGCCGCACCGCAGCTGCTCGACGATAATGACGAAAGCAGCTCCCTCTATGCGAAGGCTACCCTGGGAGACAGATATGTCCCGTTGCCATTGCTTCTTGACCGACTGCGAGGGAATGCGGTGGCGCAGGCCAGACCGGACGAAGTCCGGCCCTACGCCAGCTACCAGTTCACCAAAGTCTATTCCGGTTTCTTGGATGCGCGCACTTCCGATGACCACACCGTGACGGCCGGCATCCGCTATCGTGACATCCGCAGCGTGATGAGTGCCACGGGCGAGATGGGTGTGTACACGGAGTTGCGCGGCGAGGTGGCGCGTGTCTGGTCGACCGATGCCAGTCGCGAACAGATCATCCCGAGCGTACGGGCCAGGGTCGTCAGCCGACCCCTTGCTCGCGGCGTTCGGGTCTTCGGGGAAGCGCGCGGCGACTTCAAGTTCTACACCGACCGACCGTTGGCGGTAGGGGACGGCAATCGCGAGGATCAGAGGCTTCGCCTGACCGCAGGGGCGGATATCACTCCTCTGTTGGGCGGCCCCTTCATCGAGATCGCGGTGCAATACCAGAAGGTATGGTCGAATGATCCCGGTGCCGAACATGACAGGCTTTTCTTCGCTCCCGTGGTCCAGATCTCCCAGGCGTTCTGATTACCGCGGGTTCGCGATGGACACCGGAGGAAGTAAGCGTTGCCCCAATGAGGAGATGGATGGGCGAATGTCCCGCTTACGGTATGAGATGCGGCGACGCTTCGGTCTCGCGCATGCGGCCGCCAGCCGCACGGGGTATCCTGATCTCGTCGCGGTGGTCCTGATCGATACAGTGCCCGACGGTAGTGGGGCAGGGCACGCCGTCTCTTGCTTCGCGGCCTTGCAGGTGTCGATGGTCGAAGGCGGTCCGGTCTTCGCAATGCATCATGCCGCAACCACGCGCGTGGAAGGTCGAACCGAGATCATGAGCCGTCTCGCCTCTCTGTGCTCGGGGCGCGATGTGGTGCTGGGCTCGGCCGATCCGCATGTCTCGTTCGCCGATCGTCGTCATCTGTACGGGTCCGGTATCCGGTTTCTGGATGCCGTCTCGGATCACGCAGGCAAGCCCCCTTCCGATCTCATCCTTTTCGGAAGACCGGAACGCTCGATGGCGATGCAGGCCGCCGAATTCGAACTGACCTGTTGCCACCGGACCGAGCCGTTGGATCAAGCCCGCTGTGCACCCGACCGTGCGCAACTGGTCTGGGCTGCTTACGTCAAGGAGAGACTGGGGCCCCGAAGGGCTGACGGCTTGCTCGCGGCGTACAGGGCGTGGTCGGTCATCCGGAAGTGCCGGCCGGTCCCGTTCTGAAACCACCGGCTTCGACACTTGCGCAGCCTGGTGTTCTTCGCATGTGACCAGCAGACAGCCGAACGCCGACAGGGAAGGTACGGTTTCGAGCCAGCGGTCGGCCAGGCATCCCGATTGAGGCCGTCCGGTTGATCGCGACCGGCTAGCAGAAGGCTTTAGTCCGCTGCCGAGGCCCGAGATGACAGCGATCCGCTTTCATTTCGGATGCGATGAGGTCTGAACTGCATCGCCGGTATAACGTCTGGTCCGGACAGGCGAGAGAGCAAGGATCGCATTATGCCAGAGCGGTTAGGCATCTCCGGTGCGATCCACCATCGGTCAATTCGCCCCTCACCCGGCTACTAATAGACGTTGCGACACCGGTCACTACCGATCTGCGAGTTCTCCAGTCTCGAGGCCGCGGCGTCGAGAGGCATCTGGCTGGCTAGGCTGATCTGTCGCAACGGGTATCTACCGGCCAGGGCGGATCGGAACGTGACGACCGCGGCGGGCGGAAGTGATCGCAACCGATTCCGATGATCATCCGCCCCGCGAGCTATCAGGATAGGGGCAGATCGGGCGACTATACCGATTTAGGGCTACCGGCGTCATCTCCTGGCGCATACTGGAGGCCGGTGGTCGACGTCAGACCGACAAGTCGATCAGCAGGGGTTCTTCCGGCGCGTCAGGGAATATACACTCGAACGAGTACCGCGGATCAGACCCGGTGCGTCCCTCCCACACCTCGGTGCGCGACTGCCGGTAGTTGAAGAGCAGCCGCACCCCGTCGTCCCGGCTAGTGACAATTCTCGCGACGGCGACCTCGTCGGGGTGGCCGAACTTCGTGCCGTCGGTGGAGATCAGGAAGTCCCGGCAGTCGATCGCGGCGAGAAGGTCTCGCGTCACGTTGGCCTGGCTCCCGTGGTGTGGCACCTTGAAAAGGTCTAACGGCAGTCGCCCGCCGCAGCCCAGCGTCTTCACGCTGCGGGTGAGCAGGTCCGGATGGGCGTCTGCACCCAGCAGGACGCGCCTCCCGTCGTATTCGGCCAGAAGTGCGATGCTCGTGCCATTTGCGGCAGCCCGATCGTCCTTTGTGCGCGTCGCCGCCATGGCCGGCAGGTCCGCCCCGAACGTCTCGAGGCCGGCGCGGGGCTCCTCTTCGACACGCCCCTGACCAGGAACCAGACCGGCCTTCCTGCAGGCCTTCTCCCAATCGGGGATCATTCGCTCGAGCTTCCGACGGTCAGGCGACAGCACTGTCATGATCATGCCGCCAGCAAGTGGCGGAAGCCTGAAAGGAGCGCCGTCATCGGCTGTCCGGACGGCCCTGCCGCCGGTTGCCCGGTTCCAGTTCAGTCCCGAGACGAGCGCGGTGAGTCGCTCGCCCTGTGCCGGCCCCATACCCTCGATCTCTTCTTGGAGATGGTGCCATCCGTTGAACCAGATGTCGCCGACGGCGATCCGCCCCGAGACCGCTTCGAGGAAGTCGAGCATGCCCTCTATGTGATCGGCATCGACGTGGGTGACGACGATCAACTCGATGTGATCGATGTCACGCTCGAGCAGCTCGGTCGCCAGCGCGCGGCCCGTCGATGCGCGGCCGGCATCTACGAGGATGTATGATAGCGATCCCTCGGCTGTTCCGTACGCCAGCAGCAGGCAGTCTCCTTCGCGTGCGGGGAACGCCTCGATCCTGAAGACGGTCATTCGCTCGTATCGCCCATAGTCACGGTCGTGAACGCCTCGCGCATGTCGAGCCGTGCGGCCATGTCGGTGAGCACAGGTCGGACCTCTGTCACGGTCGGATCATCGGGGAAGTGCATCATTGCCTGGAGGAGCCAGTCGAAGCCTCGCCTGTAATAGGGGATCCCGCAACCGAGCGCGGCATGGAGGCAGGCAAGCGCGGTCGCGGCATCAGCATCATCGCGCGCGTGCATGAGTTTCAGGCGCGCATTGAGTATAAAGGTGTCCGGGATCCATTTGAACCACGACGCGAGGTTCTCGATCCACGAGTGCCAGAGCTGCTCCTCCCCGGGAACCGCTGTGCCTATTAACGCGTAGCCCGCTGCGCAAGCACCCAGGGGGCTCGCCCTTTTGCCTTGAAGAATGTCTTTGGCGCGTCGGCCGATCGTATCTTCGAAGCTGTCGTCCGCCTCAAGCAGATCGACTGCGGACAGGACCGATCCGGATGCTAGGTAGGCCAGCATCCCGCCAAAGCCTTCGTCCTCCACCACGACCCTTGTCCGACGCGCCTCGGAACCCTGATCTAGCATAAGAGCGATCGGGGTAGTCCCCTCGTGCGTGCGCCAGGGCACCGGAAGACAATGGAAACGCGTACCCGCTTGCGCATAGGTTCGGTGTACGGGCTCGCCGCCGATCCGCCAGCGCATCTCGTCGTCAACCCTAGAGGCCTCCGGCATAACGGCTGGAGCGCCGATCCCTCCGACCGCTGCAAGTAGTGATCCCTCGGCCGCGGCACTGGCTAACTCTTTCCACAGCAGCACCGGATCGCGCTTGGCCGGCGCGACTGTCGCTGCTCTGACCACCGGAGACTGCGCATCGAGCGCGGATCGCTGGTCTCCCGTCGCTGCGGCATAGCGGCGAGGCAGCATGATGCTCACCCGAGGGCGGCCCCGCCCGCCCCGCACAACCGGTGGCGGGGCTGGTGCCGGAGTAGGGCGCCGCCGTGCCGATCCGAGCACGAAGCGCACCGCAGTGACTCCCGCCGCAGAGATCTGGACCTCGCGGACCTGCTCGCGCCCGTTCGGCATGATCAGGCGCACCTGCCATAGTCCTGGGGCAAGTCCGCCCACCACTCTAGCCTGGCGCGATGACACCGCGACCTTTCGCGACTGGCGCGGTTCGTCCAACCGGTCGAGTTCGGCGATCAAGCCGATTGGAGCGCGGCCGCGACGGTCGCCAGAGGCGCCCACCTCTATGCTAAGCGATGTCATCTCGCGGGAACTCCACGATGCGGAAGGGCGGGTTCAAAGTCACGGGCAGGCTCCTCATCTGGCGGCCGTCGGTGAAGGTGACGGACCAGCTGTAGCGACTGCCGGCCGGCCTCTCGCACCGGAACCGATCCCCCCGCCAGACGCAATCGGGATTCTCGTGCCAGGGGTTCGGCCATCGAAGCAACTCGATATCCTCCAAGTCAACGCCGACATCGGCCAGATCAGCCGGCGGATCGTCTCCCTCCTCGGTCCAGCTCGGATGGAGGTAGAGCGGAACTACCGGTGGGTCGTCGAGGCGCTGGAAGTCGAACGACACCTGCTCACCGCTGGTAGGTGCTTGAAGGCCGCGATCCTCCTCGTCGGCGAATTCATCCGCCAGGCCGGTGAGCGCCCGTTGAAGACCGGTCGTCTCGACCCACCATTCCCCTCGGTTGTCGTTGGCTCCGAGGCCTTCGAGCCCCTTGATCAGGTTCTGAGTGAAGAGACTCGGCCGGTCAGGACGGCCGAAGGCGGGGGCACCTGACGTCGTCGCATGGTATACCGACTGCCGCACTCCCACCGTGAATGGCGTTCGTACGCTCATCACTGGGTCCAGTTTCACGGTGTAGTCCGCGGATAGCTTGGCGGAATGCACCCGGCAGGCATCGATGAAAAAGAGCTGCCGGGTCGCTTCGCAGGACCGCATCGCCTCCTTCATGCCTTCGAACCAGATCGAGTGCTCGAAGGGCTGCTCCGGATCGGAGCCGTAGTCGTGGGCGAGAAGGACGAGATCGAAACCACGACCGACCCCATGCCCGCAGAAGAAGAACAGTGCGAGGTTGTCCGGATGCTCGTTGCACCGAGCCCTCCACGCGCGGATCGCCGCAACCATCGTAGCCTTGTCCGCTGGTTCGGCCTGAAACACCTCTTCACCGGTGCCAAGCGGGGCCTGGCCCCCTCCTTCCTCCGAGATCAGCAGATCCACGGTCGCCAGCGGTGCGCCGGGGTCCGCATGGCTGCCGACCAGCCATTTCGCGATCGCCCTCGCGGACACCGGAGGCGACGAAAGCTGGCCCATGCCATCCGCCAGCGCCGCATCTCCCTGCTCCGCCCCGTCCAGAAGCCAGGGATAGGCACCGATGCCGATTACGAGCGCATGGGTTGCGGGAGCACCGCCTGGATCGCGTTCGTGGATCAGAGTCAACGCGGTGCCCCATCGTTCTCAAAGGACGATCTCCCTTCGGAGGTCCGGAATTTCAGAGCATGAACGCTCTGGAAGGTCAATTCGCACTGTTCCTGTCCCACCCTCTGAAAAGCAGTGCGCAGTAAGTCCGCTGAGAGCACGGGGGCCGCTCTCCAGGATTTGACAGGTGACTCCCGGACGCACTAGAGTTAAGAGCGCGGACCGGGATGCTTACCGTGGGTATGGGACACATCACGCGACGCAATCGTTCGGTTACCATAGTCTTCGACCATTCGTGAACACATATAGGATACGACGCAAACCGCCGTCCGGGCCAAGCCCGATTCAGCGGCAATCGCCTGAGAACCAATGACGAAACCCAAGTTCAAGACAGCCCCGGGTGCCTTCGCCGAACTAGACACGGCCGCGTTCGCACGCGCCTACGTCGTATGGGTCGAGACGGGCGGTCGTGAGGAGCTTGACGAGGCCATGGAAGCGACGCGTCGTGACGTGTGCGTACTGAAGCGGTCCCTGGAGGTGCGCCCGGAGATGCTCAGCGAAGCCGTGACTTTCTGACCAGATACGGGAAGGGCGACATGACCGACGCGGACGGCGACGGGTCGCCCGTCGTCTACTCCTATGATGCCGATCTGCTGGCCGATCTCATGGTTTCAGCGAGTGACCGTGCGGATGGCGAGACGGACAACCACTTCGTCAAGCGCAAGCACCATCTCACATATCTGCAGGGATATCTGCGGAAACTCGGATGCGCGACTGTCATCGAGGAGCCGGGCTACATCGATCGCGATTTCCTTGAGGACTTCTCCGCCTACCACGTCCGCAGCTTCCGCACCTACCGCCGGATCTGCACCCGCCTGCACTTCTTCAAGCAGCATCTCTCGCAGCAGGATCTCGAAGCGGCAATGCTGCGTAGAGAGGGAGCCCCCGGGCTCCAGAACTCATATCTCGGGTTCATCGTGCTTCGGCCTCTGCCGGTCACTGTCGTCGGTCGGACATGCTTGAAGACCTACACGGATCAGGCGAGGCGCGGCACCCGCCTCTTTCCGACGAAATACAGGCAGGACGTCGATCTCCACGGCATCGCCCTCCATGTTGAATCGGTCGCATTCCAAGAGCAGGACAAGGATGTCGCCGCATGCGCCACGAGCGCGCTCTGGTCCGTCCTCCAGTGCACGGGCCGCAAGTTCCAGCACGCGATTCCATCCCCTGTGTCCATCACCGGGACGGCGGCGGCGACCGGTGGCTACGACGAACGGATGCTGCCCGCCGTCGCTGGCCTGACGATCCGCCAGATCGCGGACACTCTCCGCTATGTCGGTCTCGAACCCCACCTGCTCCCGCTCGAGGTTCACAAGGAGGAAGGCGACGAGGCGCCAGACGACCGGAGAGAGAACCCGCAGGCAGACGGCTCCGACGAAGGTGACGGGACGATATCGGCCAGCAGCGATGCCGATGTCGATACGATCGACCGAACCCGCCTGGAGTTCAAGGCTGCGGTCGCGGCTTACCTCAGAGCAGGTATCCCATGTCTGCTCCTCATGCGAGTGACAGAGGCGAGCGGCCGTGAACCCGAGCGCAACGTCAATCACGCCGTCGCGGTGACAGGCTACCGCATCGGCAAGGGTTCAGCGGTCCCCTACGGCGAGAGCGGCGTAATGTTGGAGGCTTCCCGCATAGACAGGATCTTCGTTCACGACGACCAGATCGGTCCGTTCGCGAAAATGAAGTTTGAGGTGGACGGCACGTTGGAGGTTTCCTGGCCGGACGGTAATGGCCAATCAAGCAAGACGCTCGCAAGAAGCCACACTCTTGTGCTCCCGCTTGATCACAAGATTCGCGTCCCGTTCGGCACGATCTTGAGACTGACTCTTGAGATCGGAAGCCAGTTGGAGGGAACACGGAAGAAGTTTCCACAGTTCGAGCAGTTCGTCGGCAACGAACCGATCAGCTGGGACATCCGGCTTTCGTCGCTGCGGGATCTTCGGGAGGACATCGCCCGAAGCGATCTGCCAGAAGACGAGCGGAAGCGGCTGCTCGAGAAGCGAATGCCGAAGCATCTGTGGCGTATCCTGGCTACGGTGCCGGGCGGTGCGGTCCTAGAGCTGCTGCTGGATGCGACCGACCTCGTCCAGGGTGAGATGCTCGTCGACATCGTCGTATACGCCCCGGGAGCAGCTCTGCTCCTTGGCGTCGTATTTTCGCATGCGAACAGCAGCTTCGACAGCTCACCCGCTCATCGACGGATACGGCGCGGCCTGAAGGCGTTCGCGCCCAAGCAGTCGGGTCTGTGAAAGTGGGGAGAGCGATTTAGAATGCCGACGTCGGTTGCGGACAGGCCGGGACAATCTCGTCGTGCCGATGCAGCGGTGGGCGTGAATTGTCTCAGCGGTGCGTTCATGAGTCATCCGAGCGGAGTCATTTTCGCGAACATCAGTATCTAATCTGATAGGCGCGAGATGGCGTTCATGCTCGCCAACTCACTCATTTTCGCAATGCGCATGTATTTCGCAAAATCTCTGTTGCTGATGCTCGCCATGCATATCGGGGGAAAGGTTCTCGCGTCGGTGAGCGAAAGTAAGGTTTGGTAGTCTGAACCCATGGGGAAACGGTCTCAAGGAGAGATGATCAGCGACGTCCCCTATCGATTCTCCGGTTGGTTTAGATCGCTGACATCGGAGCTCACGGATGGGTCTTACGGTTCTTGGCTACGCCGTAGGTTCTCCGGCTGGTAACCGGTCCGCTCGATCCGCCGGGAGACCGATGTATGGATCGACGCACCTGCCGGAATGTATCGTGCTTCGAACAGGGGCAGGCCGATACCCAGGATCGACGGTCTCCGGGAATGAGCCGGGAGCTTTCGTGGCAGGAACTCCAAGACCGACCACCCCAGTGTCATGGTGTCGTGCATCGCGCCTTGCGGATCGGGCGGGACATAGCGTGCATGGTCGTACTTGCCATGGACAAGCGAATTGACGCTTCGCATCGAGAAGCGGAGCCCGCATCGTTCGGCGTGGTCGATCATCCAGAGGAGAGGAACCTTGCAGAGCGCGCTCTCCTGCTCCGGATAGCCCCCTCCGACGTCACCGTGCCCGCCTGCGAACCAGACCTCGTGCACGTCCTGTGGCATTCCCTTCCCGTTGTCGAAGGGCCCTGCGTGATATTCGCGTTCCTGCCCCCATAGCTGGGGGCGGAACATAGTGCGCTTCTCATCGATCGCGACTGCGTGGACGACGGTCTCGACGCTGCGGTTGTTGCTCGTGAAGGCATGCGATTTGAGGCGGATCCCAGAACGACCGTTCTCGATGACGGAAGCGACCGTATCGAAGAGGCCGAGGAACCGGATCGGTGGGTGGTCGGGCCGCACGATCCGGTCGAAGAGCCGGATCTCGGCGAAAGCATCCTCTGCGCCATCTTCCCCGATCCGCTTGTAGGCGCGGTAGGCGTAGTCCAGAAGGTTGAGCTGTTGCCGCTCCATGAGACCGAATGCATTGATGAACCCTGCCAGGACCCGCGCTGTGTAGGCACCGCGGCTGAAACCGAAGATCGCGATCCGATCACGGTCATCACCTCCTTTACCCCGTTCGTAGTTCTCTACGAGGAATCTGTAGGACTGCTTCACGTTCTCATCGAGACCCCAGCCTGTAGCGAGGCCCCAAACCTCGGCACCCTTGCGCCGCAATCGCGACCATGCGCCTTCGGAACCGAACGTGCCCACACCGGGATCGTAGAGGACCAGCTGTTCCTCGTTCTTCTGAAGCGTGCCGTACAGCCTTAGCACGTTACTGCGGTCGCACTTGATCTCGTTCGATGTTCCGTCGAGGAGGATCGCGATCGTCTTGGGCATGTGGTCCTTCGCTTTTCCTTCCGGGACGGGCTCCCCGGCCCTATCCGATATCTTGGTATACGGGTGGCCAGGCCAAGGCACCACTGGATCCTATGGCGACCGACCTCGTGCCGGGAGAGAATCGTAGTCGGTACGCCTCTCACCCCGATTTTGTCGATATCAAGTGCGTGACCGATGCGAGCACCAGATTTTCCCAGAACGAACTGCACTCGATCTCGCCATCGCGCTCGAACCAGTGAGTGGCGCCCGGGATCAGATCGAACGGTATCGGATGATCCGCCAGCGGATTGTGGAAGAACTCGAGCTCTTGGCACCACGCTTCGCCCTGCGGCCACAACGCATCGTACTCAGGACTGGTGATGGACATCGAGAAAGGGATCGCCTCCAATGCGCCTGGTGTTCTGTCGAACAGAAGACCTTGTCGCCTCATCTCCAGTTTCGGCGGTCGCCAACCGGCGAGGAAGCCCATCCGGCTGAACTTGGACAGGGTGGCGGCGTTGCTGAAGAGGACGCCGGAGAGATGGGAGAAGGCAGGGTCGCGGAAGAGGCCGGCTGGTATCCGGTCCTTGCCGTTGAGATGCGTGATCGCCATTCCCGCTGCGCGGCGCTCCGCGCCATCGCCATCAACGTACGCCTGCACGCCGTAGAGATAGGTCGGAAGCGCTTCGCGGCTCCAGACCATCGAGCCGGATTCGTGGAAATCGGCGATGGCGATCGCGAAGGGTCGTCCGGCCACGTGAGGCAGCCTCTCGTATCCGCGCTGAAGCTTCCCTCGCAGAGTCTTGGCGAAGCGCTCCGCAGGCGCCCCGGTGAGACGCTCGGTCGGGTCCTCCGGAGCGTTGATCCATGGGCCCATCCGCGCGACGGTCGGGTCCGGAGAGTTCGCAGTGACCGCTTCGATCCAGCAGCTCGAACCTTCGAGTTCGATCTCGAAATCGGGGGACGGGTGATCCTGCCGGACGCGGATCCCCTGTTCACGGAAGCACGCGAGCAGGTAGAGTTCGAACAGCCGCGAGGCGAAATTGGCGGTCTGCATATCGGTGACGAAGTTCGCATCCGGCCTCGGCATCGCGAGATAGCATTCCCGAGCCGCCATGAGCGCCGGCACATGGTTCGCCGTGCCTGCCAGGATCTGGAACTCTGGCGAGAAGCCTGCCGATCCGGCCTTCAGCAAAGGTCGTCTGCGCTTCGCTCCCGATGGCAGCGGCTCCAATGGCTGGTCCGAACGAAGGTTCGCCTGAACATGGTGGATCGCGGGTTCGGGTTCCTCGAACCCATCGCTGCGATCGATCTCCGTCCAGACTTGATCGACCCGTCTTCGCAGTGACACGGTCGAGAACCGCCAAGTGTACGGATCGACCAATATTGCGCCGGCCGCGTCACTCGAAGGGTTTCGATAGGCATCGTAGATTATGCCGGTACCGAAGTTCGGTCCGCGATCGAGCGAAAGGGCGTAGAGATCGAACTCTCTCGCACTGATCTGAAGCGGGTGCGCCGTGCCCCCGTGATCGGTCACTTCGTCGGGAAAGTCGCTCATCAAGGTTTCATAGACTTCGGATCCGACTTCGACGAGGATCCGATCCATGCACCCGAGAAGCCCTCACGTTACGCCGAGCCGGTACTTCCTCGACGAGAGTGGCCACGGCGGCGACCTCGTCTCCTCCGCTGATCTCGGCTTCGCGGGCCAACCGGTGTTCGCCCTCGCGTGTGTCGGCGTTGGCGATGAGGAGGGCCTTGAGGCGGAACTCGTAAGGCTGCGAACGCGGCATCGTTGCGGCAATGGTGGCGTTGGTGGGACTCGGGCGAGGTCACTGAGTTGTTGGTCCCTGCCCTGACCAGGACCGTTAGAAGAGCGGTTGGCCGTGCAGCCGTATTGGAGCCTGCGATGCGTCGGATCGACCCGGATCCGGCGAGCTGGTCCGATTGGTTCCTCGTCAACTTTCCGATGCTCTGGGACAGCGTCTGGCTCGCGAAGGCTTCTGGTTCGCGCTAACCCATTGATCATCTCCCAGCTCAGCGCATCAGTCCGGGCCGTCGTTCATCCTGCCCACACCTGCCGGTCGCGAAGCGGATCGCGACCCTTGCTCAGCGATGCTGGATCGTCGCCTGCTACGACGTTGCGGCTTCGGAGGCACTTCGATCCGCATCATCTCGACGGCGACGGATCGGCCGTCGAAGCGCGGGTCCGAGCGCACCATCATCCGAAGCGCTTCGATGAGGGTCTCCCGGTCGACGATGCCGGGTGGTGGCTCGCCCTTTGGCGGCCTGCCGAAGTCGATGATGAGGTAAATGCCGTGCGCGACCCTGTCGGAGATCAGGTATCGTTCGAGAAGCTGCGTCACCATCTTGTCCATGAGCTCGTCCCAGCTCCAGCCATGGAGAAGCTTCATCTCCACTACCGTGACCGAGCCGGTAGGCTCCCGGAGCTCACAGCGCAGGTCTGTCCGTTTCTCTCGTGAAGTGACCGTCTCCTGTGTGATCGCATAGTGCCCGCGGTGACGCCGATCGAGCTCGTGGCCGAGGAACGCCCTCATGTCGTTCTCCGAAGCTTCGCGGAACAGCGCCCGTCGGTCGAACTCGGATCCCTGCAGTTCGATCTCGATGTCGCGCAGCCCTTCGATTACCATGGATTGGAGTTCATCCGCGGTTCGGGGCCTTCGTGAGTTGATCGCTCCATAGGTGGCGATGTCTTCGATCGACCACGGTTCGCGCTCGGCGGCGTCATGTGAATGCTTCGCGAGCCACGATTCCGCCCATCGCTGGTCGACCGGTCTGACGTGAGAATCGATGAAACGCTCCAGCGCGGACCGACCTTTCGCGTCGTATCGCTCCCCCAGGAGGTTCACGACCGCGCTACGGACCTCGGCTCCGATGCGCCGCTCGTCACGCGCCCGCATTCCCTCGCGATCGTCATCCTCGGTAGGTGGGAAGGTTTCGGTGAGATGGGATGCGAGCGCCAGAAGCTGCTCCGTATCCAGCTTCGCCATCCTGTCACCGTCTGGGCTCTCGCGAGAGAGGAGGCGGTCCAAAGAGCGGACCATCGCAGAACGACCGTTCGATCCATCCAGCGGACCGGATCGCAGGTGCAGGAGTTCGGTGATCGCCGCCGGGTCCCGCGATGCCCAGATGGCGAGCCATTCGGGGACCCTCCCGGTGGCGCCCTCCCATGCCGCCTCGCGCGTGCGGCGCTTGGCGAGCAGACGCAGGGACGCGAGGGCTGCGTCGTTGCCGTCGACGACGGCGCGCAGCGATCTGACGGCCGCAGCTCCGGGAAGCCACCCGCCGCTCGCCAATTCGACGAGGTCTTCGGCTACCGGCGCTGTAAGTTCAGAAGCGAGGTCGGCGACGCGCCCCAGTACGTGCGGCACGATCCGCGGGTCCGCCGATCGGTAAGAGGCGGTCTCCTGCGTGATGGCGCCGAGAACGGCGGCGCGCCAGATCTCGGGGCGAATTATCGCGAGTTCGCTGGCCCAGGCAGGCCAGGGCAGTGGTGATGCCAGCGCCACGGTGAGGGCCCGCATGGCGTCGTCCGCCGACATCTCGGCGGAGAGTGTCGGGTCATCCGCGAAGAGGTATCCCCAGCCGGCGAAGGCGAGAAGGTCGTCGCTCCGGTATTGTCCGCGGTCGTCGGATGGCTGGTGGCGCCGCGCGTGCGCCTGCGCTCCCCTGACGAGCATCGGTCCGAACCGGCGGCGCCGCGCAGCGCCTGCGTCGAGTGCCAGGACGTCGTCCGAACCCGGACTCTCGAGCAGATACACGATCCGTCCGACCGCGCGGCCGTCCGCCAAGCGCGGAAGATCGCGTATCAAGCCGAGCAGATCCTCCACTCGCTCCCTGCCGTCGTTGCGAAGCCATGACCAGGCTCGTTCGGCCCGCCAGGGGAGGTCCGCCTTCCACCGCTTCCATGTTCCGACTGCCTCGCTGAAGGGTCGCCATCTGTGTTCCGCGATCGTCCGCTCGTCACGCCCCGACCGGTGGTGGATCGCCTCGCGCCTCAGTCGTCTGCGCCAGGTGCGGGCATCGTTCCGGGGCATCCGGCGGATCGATGATCCGAGGATCTCGGCGAACACCGTCCGGCCCGGCGCGTCCAGGCAAGCGTATCTCTCAAGCAGGGCCGGTGCTTCGGCGACGGCTGCGTCCGTATCGAGACCGACGGTGGGAACAGCGTGGTCAAGGGTGCGATGGATCGGGTTCGCGATCGGGGCGGTGGCATAGGCATCGAGAATCGCCAATCTGAAGGCGGGGGTGATCTCGAAAAGGTCCGCTGTTGCCTCGCTGGTCGGGAGGCCATGCCCTCTTTCCCAGCGGATGGTCCGCAGGCATCGGCCGTGGATCGGGACGAGCACGGGGTGCAGGTCCGGGCGTTCTCGCATCGTCCGGCCGACTGTTACGACGAGCGAACGGAAGAGATCGGGCATCCGCCTGGAGTGCGGCGGCGCGGCGTGGACCCGGGCGCCGTTCCCGCTCGGGAAGCACAATTCATCGAGACCGGTAAGCAGGTCCCGCAGGTGCGCCTTGTCCGCCCGACCCAATGCTGTCGCGAGTGACCGCGCATTGCTCGAGTAACGCTTCCCGGTGATCTGGCGAAGGAGGGCTATCAGGTCCGTCACCGAGATGGCGCCTGGATACGCGTGCCGCGCCAGACGATGCCGGAGGTCATCCTCCCGTCCGTTCTCGAACCGGTGGACCGACGACGCGAAGGTCGGTGGTCCCCACCGGATCAGGCACGCAGCACATGCCGCCAGGTCCGCGTCGCTTCCACACGCGACGAGGGCGACCATGGCGTTGATCTTCACTTCGGACGGGACGAACGGGTCGCTCGCCAACTGCAAGGCGATCGGCGCCGCGGATGCGTAGCGCCCGGCTGCGGCCAGCCGTAGTAGGTCGAGAAAACCTTCGCCGCGCGGTGCCGTGGCGAGCTGCTCTACCACACCTGCTTCGAGCGAGGCGTCCGCGAAGCGCGGAAGGTTTTCCCGAGCGAGGTAGAAATCCGCCGGCAGTCCATCGGCGGTGGCGACATAGCGTCTGAGTGCGTCCAGCTTGTCCTCGAGCGCCAGCGCGCGGGGGTCGCCGTCCTCGATCAGAAGCTCGGGTGCGACATCCATCAGCCGTCTCAGGATCGTGGGACGCATGGAAGCGAGCCACGCGAGCATCGGGCCGTGCGTCCGTCCGACCACGGACCGGTCGAATGACTCAACGATGAAGTCTTCGATCACCCGATGTGTCGACAGCCCTCCCGATATGAGCTCATTTACATGCTCGGCCGCGAGCATCGCCACCACCTCCGGTCGGTAGGGTCTGACGAGACCCTGAGCGGCATGCGCGAACAGCGCGGTCGAGAGAAGTTCGCGGACCTGGTCGACATGCCATGGACGTTCCGCCGAGGCGAGGACGGCGGCGGCCTCTAGTCCGCTCCCGCCCCCGCCCGGAATGGCGATGTCGCGTTGCTGCGCCATCGTCAGTGCGAAAGAGAGGATACGTGCTCCGCGCAAGGCCTCGTCCGGTCGGAGGCGCGAACGCGAAGGGCTAACGCCATGTTCGGCAAGCCGACGCGTCACCGAGGCGCTTATCAGCGCCCTGCGGGTTCTGGGAAGGCCGGGGCCGCCTCGCTCCCGCTCCGCGACGAACAGGTCCGCGTAGTGCGTCACGTCGAGGGGCGTCACCGCATGGTCCAGCGCACCCGATTCGCGTAGCGCGTCCAAGAACCCGTCGCCCGCGCCATGCGAGCGACCCAGCCTTTCGATCGCTGCAAGCGACAGGGGCGCGAAGGTAACCGCAAGGACCTCTTGATTAGCGATGTGCTCTTGTTGATCGCCGGTCGTGTCGGAAAGGGCGCTGCCTTCACCGCGGGCCTCTGCCATCACAGCGGCTATCGCCTGCAGCGGCTCCTGCTCGGTTTCATGGTGCCACTCGCTTGATCGACAGGTGACTAGCAGTCGAATCTCGCCAAGCCGGTCGCCGATGCCCCGACGAAGCGTTCCCAGTGCATCACGCAGAGGCAAGGCCTTTCTTGATCGCGGCAGCTTCGCCTCGTCGACTGCGTCAAGGAGGAACAGGGCCGGACCGCCGGTTTCCAACCAAGTAGCCAAGGCATCATGGTCTGGAGCGTCGAGGGCGCCTTCCAACGGTCCGGTGCAGAGCGCCTCGACGCGCAGCAGAAAGCACGGACCGGTACTTATCGCGGCCTGGTGGCGAAGCTCCCGGGTCTTGCCAGAGCCGGCTTCGGCAAGCAGCGCGACGACCGGGTGCTGGACCAACCAGGTCCAATCCCTGCGACGATCATCGCGAGAGGTGTGGCTCCATACGTCGATATCGATTTCGGTCCGCCGGTAGAGGCGCTCCAGATCGACGTATTCGTTGAGTTTCGGGATCGACGCCATCTAGATAAGTGGAGCGAATATTTGCCCTTCGTCAATCTCGGTGTGCCTGATGGCGTTCGTATCGAATCGTGCCGGTCGCGAGGATCTGACAGCGTTCGAAAGCGCACTCTTTTCGGGAGGACGCTGATGACTCGTGATCAGGATCGACCTCTATCGCGACTGACGATCAGCCTATAGCCTGCGTCGTACGTCGCCTGTTCGCGAAGATGCCCGAACCTGCGATCCCATTCTCCGGTCTGCACATCTCTTCCTAGTCGGGCGAGGCCCTCCCCGGAGTTCGCAAGGGACCAGAACGATGAGCTTCCCGACCGGATTCGAACATCGAGATAGGCTTCCGGCCGGGCCCAGTACGCGTAGAGGAAGCCGTCCGAGCAATCATTCGGAACCGGGACATTCTCGACGTCCACGGGACCCAGCCATTCGCCGTAGCGCGACATGGAGGGCATCTGTCTTTCGTCCAGGTCGGCCAGTTCAGGAAGGTAATCTGTGAGCCATGGGCGAAACGAAGGATCGAACGTGAGCAGGACGATCGGGCCTCGCGTTACGCGCATGATCTCCCGGATGCCCGCAACTTTGTCGGACCAATGATGAATGGTCAGGATGGCCATCGCGGCGTCGAACATCTGGTCGCCGAACGGAAGATCGTCCGCGCTTGCCTGGATGCAGCGAGCGGCCGAAGCCGGGCGTTTGCGAATCATTTTGATCGATGGCTCGATTGCCGTGACCGTCCGGTTCGTAGGCTCGTACGATCCAGTTCCGGCGCCTACATTCAACACGGTCGAGGCTGCACCGAGTGCACGATCGATCTGCGCGGAGATGCGATGATCCGGTCGCCGCAACTGATCGTAGTTGATCCCGATGGTGTCGTACCGTGCCGCCATGAAGACCGGTTAGCCCAACTCGGATGATCTCGGCAATGCGACCAAGCACCGTTGCTGGCCGATGATGCGGAAATTCCCTGGCGACGCTCTCATGTCCGAGAATACGTCGGAATGGATGAGGGGGGACCGCCGTTTCTCTGTTGGAGACATTGGAGCGATGTGCGATCCGAACGCAACGGTAGCTAATGAGGTCGATAGGACCGTGGCGGCTGGGCTTCGCCTGCGGGTGCGGGGTCAATTCCCTTTTTCGGAATCAGACCTTAGACCGACGGTAACCAGCTAAGCGGGCATCGGCTTCCGAGCAGAACAGTTCCTCAGGACGAGTCGCGTCGTAGTACTGCTGCCCTGGAAGGTGATAGATCCACTCACCCCTTCGGCTGAGATTGCCCTTGATCGTACAACCGGATCCGTCTCGGTAGGTCCGCGACTGAGTTGCCTTTGCCGGTGCCATGGTTCGCGGAGCCGCGAGGGGCTCCCGATCAGGCAGGTTCGCCGCTCGCCAGTCCCGCGGCATCTGTAACTCCGAGTTCCACAGTCCCAGCCGGGAAGCTTTCGCACGGTCACCTGCCACGCGAAATTCCTCAGGCGCTTCGATATCCACGACCGCCAGCCCTAGAGCGGCCATACGCTCACCGAGGGTCATCTCCCGGGTACGACAGATGGCGAGATGACGTCCGTGCAGGTCACGACTGTCAGACACGCACGAGATGGTCTGCTCGTTCACGAGCGACGCAAGTGTAGCGGAAGCGTCCGCCCCGCAATGCCAGGTCTCGCCATTGATAGTGCAATCCTGGGCTGCTTCCGGAGCATCGATGTGCAGCAGGTGGATGCGCAGTCCGGTCATGTCGAGCGTATCGCCGTCGACAGCCCGCGCCGTTCCTTCGAAAACCTGGGCGATGGCGACGTGAGGGACGAGAATCTGCGCAATCAACAGGACCAGAATCTTCTTCATAAGCAGATGGTAGCCGTGAACTGTTGAAGAAGCATGACCTGTCGTCTCGAGGTGCACTCGTTGAACGGCCGAAAGTCGAGCCAATGCCGCCTACCGTTCGAACCGCGGTGAGCGCCAACAAGTAGACTTTCCGGCCCCTAGAACCTCAGCCAAGCCTAAGGCTAACACGTCACACCGTAGTTGCGAAAACACGATATTCCTGCACAATTTGGTCACCAAGTACCACACAAACTCTGGGGTGCGCGGATAAGCCTGGAAATATGCAGGTGCAAGAGTTTGCCAGCGGCAAGGGTGGACTTTTTCGTGACACTGGTTGCGCACAGCGACCTTTTCCTTTCCAGAAGTTACCGTGGAATTCTCTGTCGATCTGCACCCCACAAGATACAATTCGGATCCGAAGCGGGCTTCAGCTGATCAGGCAGTTCGGCAACGAGAGAACGAGAACAGCCGATCTCAGGAACTCTTTCCTAGGAAATCGACCTTGGCCGGCTCATGCTGAGCCCGGGCGAGCAGTACGCATAGCGCCTTTTTCTCATTCGGATGGTAGGGAACAGGCGACGGATCGAAACGGATGGAAGTGTGTCGGAAATGGAGCTTTAGTGCATGAATGCAGGCCGACTGAATTGGACGGTGGATCAGATCGCGATGGCCCATGCTGAAGGTGACACCGCCTTCACCGAGTTCGAGGAAACCCGTGCAATCCTGAATGATCGAGTTGCTGGTTCGGATGGGCTGGAGCTTCTGGCGCGATCGGCCTTCGCGATGTTCTTCCACATTGCCAAGCCGGAGGCGAAGCGCTCGCCCACAGGACCGGAGGTCTTCCATCTCGAGCTTCTTCAGGCCTTGGTATTGGGTGCATCCGGTCAGGCCGATGAGGCGAACGATGAGGTCGATGCCGCCGGCGCTTTAGATCTCGTCCGACGCAACGCGGAGGCTTATCGCCGCTTGTGGTTTCGCAAGATCGGTTCCGATCCCGAAGCGAATCGCCGCGCGGAATTGATCGGCATCCTACAGGGCTGGACATTGGCGGTCCGCGGACCCCGTCATCCGCATCAGACCCGCGAATTTCTCGAGGCCTTGAGCTTGTCGGTAGCACCGACCTTTCGTCAGGCCCACGCGTGTGACGCAGACGATGTGCTGAAGCTGATCTACTCGGTCCATGCCCTGCTCGAGCGGCGGGTGGAAGAGTACTTTGGGTGGGTGCGCAGCTGGTTCCGCAAGAGTTCCGGTATTGCGATGATCGAGGCGTTCCTTGTGACCACCGCGCCGGAGGATGTCCAGTGGATACGGGACGAGACCTTGCCGCATCGGTATGATCGGAAGGTTCTGCGCTCTTTCTTCCTCCATCTTGCTCAGGACCGGTACCGTGCGATCTTCACATTCGATCTGGCGGATCTTCCGTATCGCCCAGCAGATCAGGATCGTGACGCTGCTTTTCAGCTATTCGATAGCCTGGCGATCGGGTTCGGCGATCTGCCGGGTGTCGATCCCAGGCACTTCCACCTCGCGAATCCGGTGAGATTGAAGCCCTTCATCCGATTGGCGGATGGTCGATACTTTTGCTGCAACCCCCAGAGCCTGCTGACTTCGCTGGCGGAGATATTCCAGGCGATCTGTGACAGGAAGCCATCGACCAAGAAGCGTTCCGAGAAATTCCGTGGCGAATGGCTCGAGCAGAAGCTCCGTGAGATCCTTCTGCGCGGTTTCCCTTCCGCCAGGATCCACCGCTCCGTCGAGTGGGGGACCCATTCGAAGGGGATGGAGGGCGGCGAATGCGATACGGTCGTCCTGATCGACAGCACTCTGCTCCTTTTCGAGGCGAAGTCGGGGAAGATAGACGAACCGGCCAAGCGCGGCGCACTGAACAGTCTAAAGGGCGTCTTGCAGAATCTCGTTGTCGACCCGTCGGAGCAATCGGAACGGTTCGCGAGCCATCTGAGGTCGAAGTCGGGGATCATTTCGCTGAAGAGCTCCGATGGCGTTTTGGAGTTCGACGTCGATGATGTTCGCAGCGTAGTAAGGGTTAATGTGCTGCTGGATACGATCGGCCCGCTCTCCGCCCATTGGCCGAAGCTCCAGGCTGCCGGCCTTCTACCGGCGGATCGTACGATGGCGCCGACGATGAGCATATTCGAGCTGGAGACAGTGTTGGAGGTCCTGCGACTGGAGGTTGAGCGCTGCCATTATCTTAGTCGGCGAGGAGAGCTGGAGCGCGACATGTCGTATACCGCCGATGAACTCGATCTTCTGGCGGACTATCTGGAGAACCAGTTCAATATCGCACCCGACTCCCATGGCGAACGCTGGCTGTACGGCAGGTCGGCTGTCATCTCGCAAAGGTATGGTCGCTTGGACATGCGGAAGCTTCCTGTCTTCGAGATCAGGCGAACCAGCTACTGGGGAGACCTGCTGCATGCCCTCGAATGCCACAAGCCCAAAGGTTGGACCCGGTTCGGCCATCGCCTGCTGAGCATTGGCTACGATGGCCAGAAGCGCTTCGAGAAACTGCTGCGTGAAGGAGAGCGCCAGGTCGGCAGAAACCCGGACCACTTCTTCACCAGCGCGGTCACTTCGGTGATTGAGGAGAGAAGGAACACCATTGCCGTGGGCGTAGGGCCTCGTGTCGGGCCGGAGCAATTCAATTCGAATCTTCGGCACGCGGTCATCAGTGCTGCCGAGCAGGGGGAGGCGGAGGATTTGTTGCTCGTCTACCGGTGGTGGCCTCGTTCAGGCGAGCCTTACGATTTCATCGGCACTTTCCGGCATGCGACGATCTGATCCAGCGGGATCGGTATCAGGTCGATACGGCCGCGCGCTCTTGGGTCAGAGGCCGGCGGTCGGGCGGAGAATGGCTCGTATGGAGGGATTCCATCGGGTGACTTCGTCAGCGATGTGAGACAAGCGCAGAGAACGGGTCCTTTCTCCAGCCGCTCGACGAAGACCGGCTTCGAAGCGGGAAGACCGTGGTCCTCGAACATGCGCTGAACTGCCCGTGGATCCGACCCGACGAGGTTGGTATGGAGCGGCGGTGTTTCGGAATCGTTCGACGAAGAGAGGCGCGTTACGAACACGGCGATGGAACTCCTGACGATATTGGAACGATGAGCGAAATGATCGCGCTGGGTTTCCCCGGATAAATGATGGTTCGGAAATGACCGGCTCGCGGTTTTTGACTAGTCTGGGCGCATGTCTGACGAGGTGAAGCAGAGCTCTGATCAACTTGCGTCCAGCGTCGGCGCCTGCATTGTCTCTCACCGGGAGCGCGCGGGTCTTGAAGGCGCCACGCTCGCTCGTGCTGCGGGCATGGCGCCTGCCTATCTGTGGCGGGTCGAGCATGGAAGGTCACTGCCGAGCTTGCGGAACCTCGCTCGATTGGCGAAGGCGCTGGACGTGTCTCTTTCCGCGCTTTTGGCGCAGGCGGACATCTCCTCTGTGGTTCTCGACAACAGGCCGTACGAGAGAGGGTGACTTAAGCCCCCCCTCTTGGGCAACGGGGACCCTCGTGTCGTCTGAACCTACCGGGCAGTACGACGACGGCCCTACCCACTTTGCCCTCGTACGCGGCGTGAACATTCTCACCTGGATGAAATAAGGACCGGTCTCGCGCCTTGAGGGGTGATGATCCTAAGGGGCACGTCCGATTTACGACATCGAGGATGGTATTGATCGCCAGGCTACGAGATTGATGGAAAGTTCGTGGCCGGCCTGGGGCAGAGCATCGAGAGTGCTTGGAATCGAAGAGACCTTATTCAGGACGAAGCGCAGGCGCCATTCGCCGGTCCGGCTCTTCCCAGGGTGAGTGCCTCGCAGAATTCTAGCAGCGCCTCGCTGTCATTGCTGCCGAGCAGAGGTGGCTCCGCAAAAAGGCGTTTCTGCCGTGCGTGTGCTTCGACATGCGCGATCGCTTCGACGAGCAGCGCCGCCTCTTGCTTCGAGGCTGGTTACGCTGGGGAAGCGGAAGAGCCGGTCGTTGCTCATGCGCAAGAACGTTAAGCCTGAGGACCTGAAAAAGCCGCTGCACGGGGGCTGTACGGTGGTCTATTTGTCCTCCTCGGCGATCTACCATCCGCATGGGATCTTGAATGAAGACCCTTAACCTTTCGGGAGGGATGGACTCCATCGCACTAGCGGCGTGGAAGCGTTCGGAACGCGAATTCGCTGTCGAATAGGTACAGCGCATGGCTGCGAGTAAAGTCGCAGCCATGCGTCAATTCCACATGGAAGTCTGCAGAGACCTGCCTCCGAGAATGTCAGCGTTTCCTTTGCCTGCATCGTTATCGATCAGTCTCATTCGACCGCCGTCATTTCTCGTATATCTGCATTGATGTCCGAGCTTTGAGGAAGTGCGAAGTCATAAGCTTCCGCATTCCATCCGCCGCCCAGCGCTTGCGTAAGCCGGATGAAGGCATAGGCTCGATCAGCCTGAGCGCCGACCAATTGGTTGCGCGCTGATAGGAGTTGGTTCTCCACCACCAACAGCGTTTGGAAGTCAGTCAGGCCTGCCTCGTATTGATTTCGTGCCAGAAAGGCGGAATTGTTTGCGGCATCGAGCGCCTCCTCGTTTATCGCGACACGCTCGTCAGCTGTGCGCTGGTCGACCGAGGCGGTCTCGACCTCTTCCAGCGCGACCAGGACTATGCGTTCATAGCTGGCCATCGCTGCGCGTGCGACCGCTTCGCTGAGCTCGATACGCGCGGAGGTGCGCCCGCCATCGAAGATCAATTGTGTAAGACCAGCGAACAGACTGCCGGTGATCAGATCGAATATCCCCCCGAGCGAGGGTCCGCCTGTGGCGATGGTCCCAGTGATGCGCAGGGATGGTAGGAGTTCGGTTCGCGCAACTCCGATTCCGATCGACGCTGCGAGCAGATCGGCTTCCGCAGAGCGCAGATCTGGCCGCTGCCGAAGGGCATCTGCTGGCGCGGCGAAGCGCGTGAGCATCGGCGGGCGCGGAACAGGCTGCGGCTCGGTTTCAGCGATCGCCTCGTACGTGCGGCCCGGCGCTTCCCCGATGAGTGTCGCAATCACATTGGCGCTCGCGACGAGATCGCTTTCCAGCATGGGAATCGTTGCGGCGGTCTGCGCACGCTGGGCTCGCGCTTGCTCGACATCCAGGCTGGAGACGAGTCCGGCCTGGTTGCGCCAGCGCGCCAACTGGAGATTGTCGTCTTGGAACACCAACGTCGAACGTGCGATCGCAAGCTGTTCGGCAAGAGCGCGCGCCCGGACGGTCTGGGTCGCCACTTGCCCCACGATCAGGCGCTGGACGTCGGCCAGAAGATAGCCTGTCGAAGCCAGATCCGCACGGCTGGCGGCGACCTGGCCCGAAATGCGTCCGAACAGATCGGCTTCCCAGGATACATCGGCTCCGAAGCTCAGATCGAAATCGTCGCGCGCCAACTCGCCGACATCGCGGCTAACCCCCGCTCGTGCCGAAACACTGGGGGCATAGCCCGCACGCGCCAACCTCAACTGAGCCCGCGCCTGATCGAGCCGGGCGATCCCGAGTGCGATTTCACGGTTCTCCAGGATCGCCTGTTGTACGAAGTCATCGAGTAACGGATCGTCGAGCGCCGTCCAATATCGCGAAAGATCGGCTTCGATCGGTTGACTATCCGCAAAAGCCCAATCGTCCGGCACGGGAACGAAGGCATCTTCCATCGCGATCAGACGATCGCCCTTGAAGGTCGAACAACCACAAAGCGTCAGCATCAAGCACGCCAGCCCACCGATACGGCGCAAACCGCCTGTCTTCGTAGTCAATTCTGTCCCGCCCCCAAAATCCGAACTAGTGCAAACCAAGATGGACCGACGAAATGGGCATCCGGTCTCTCAGGAAATAATCGGCATTTTTGCGATGCCGACTGTCGTAACCTTCGCCTTCACGGAAGGAAACCCTTATTCGGCAGACGAAAGCAGCCAAAAGGATTTTCGCTTTAGCGAAGCTTTCATCGTGATGGCATTAAGGCTTAGCCCGTGGAATGAAGTTTTCCATCGGACATGATCACGACGCGTTCCGCTGCCCTGATGGTTTCTTCGCGATGAGCGATGACGATCCGGGTGATCCCCATCGCCGAGATGGCATCGTTCACTTTCTGCTCGTGCTCGGTATCGAGGTGGGCTGTACCCTCGTCCATGAGCAGGATCTTGGGGCGCCGGTAGAGTGCGCGAGCGAGCAGAATTCTTTGCTTCTGTCCGCCAGACAATGCCGACCCCATATCCCCGACGAAAGTTTCGTATTTCATGGGCATCTGTATGATGTCGTCATGAATGGCTGCGGCTATGGCAGATTGGATCACGAGCTCCATATCGATGCCGTCATCAAACAGAGCGATATTGTCTGAAAGACTCCCGGCGAACAAGCTGTCTTCCTGTTGTACCGCCGCGACCTGTTCGTGATAGCTTTTATAGCCGAATTGCTCTAATGTTAGGCCGTCTATGAGGACTTGACCGCTTTCCGGTTCGGTAAGGCCGAGCAGTAATTTTACGAGCGTGGATTTTCCGCCACCGGAGGGTCCCGTGACGGCGACAAAGTCTCCCGGTTCGATAAGGAAATTGAGATCTTCGAGTACTAGTGGATCGCTTGGGGAGTAGCGATAGTACACATTACGCAATTCGATCCGACCTTTGAGTTCGGTCTGCCGCTCGAGATTAGCCCCGAAACTTCGATCTTCGTCAGACAATGCGATATCGGACAACCTTTCAAGGTGTAAACCGAGCATTTTGAAAGAAATCGCAGTATCGATGAGCGCAGCAGATTTGGTGATGAATTGCGTTTTGTATGCAAGGAAGGCAAAAACCATTCCGATGCTGAATCCACTCCCTTCGATCACGAAGCTGATGGCCAGATAGATCGTCAATATGTTTTCGAGCCCAAATACGAGCGCGTTGCTCGTAGCTTGCCAGATGCGGATGCGAGCTATCCGTACATCAGCGTTCATGGCGTCAGTCAGTTTGGTCTGCCACAGAGCGTGTCGCAGAGTTTCCCGACTGAACAAGCGCAGCGTCGTAATACCATGCAGCGTTTCGATCAGCGTGGATTGCTCTTTCCCATTTGCGATAATCGAAGCTTCCTCGGCTTCCCGTTCGAATGAGAAAGAAACAGCACGCACCAATGCGTAAAGCATGAAAGCGCCGACCGCGATGCTTGCGAGCAGCGGGCTGTACCAATACATCAGAACGAGGGTGACAATCGCGAGCAGCCCGTCGACGAGCGCGGCCACCGACCCTTGCGTCAGCAGATCCTGGATAGGTCCAATCGATTGGAAGCGTGAAAGCACATCACCGGTATGGCGCTTGCCGAACCAGTCTACGGGTAGTCGGAACAGCCTACGAGCGATATTGGACGCCAAAGCGAAACCGATCGTGGTTCCGGCTACCAGGAGTACGAACGATCTCAAAAGACTGGCTCCGGCATTTATCACCGTGAAGAGCGCGAAGCCGATCGCCAGTACTGCCAGGAGATCCAGATCGAGTGCAGGCAGAGCGCTGTCTATCGCAATCTGCATGTAATAGGGCAGAGCCAAAATATATGCTTGAAGGATCAAGGTCAGAACGATTGTCTGTGTAATGGCGCGCTTGATCCCGCTCATTCGCGTCCACAGCTGGGAAAGCTTAAGGCGTGTACGTTGGCGTTCGCTGACGAAATTACTGCTCGGCCTCAGTTCGAGCGCCACTCCAGTGAAATGTTTCGAAACCTCTTCCAGCGTCATGGTGCTGGACCGCCCTTCTGGATTATGAATGAGGGCTTTGTTGTTTCGTACTTCCTCCAGAACTACGTAATGGTTCATGTTCCAATGTAATATACAGGGAACCTTTAGTCCTTCGAGGTCCTCCAGCGGGAGTTTCACGGCGCGTGGGGTCAAGCCTATCTTGTCCGCCAGATTCATAATGGAACGCAAAGGTGCACCGCGCAGTGACGGCGCGTAGCGGCGGCGCATTGTTCCCAAATCTACGTCATAACCGTGAAAGTTCGCGATCATAACGAGAGAAGCCAGTCCGCACTCGGCTAGTTCTGTTTGCTGTACGAGGCGAACCTGTGAACGGTTTAGAATTCCGAGTTCAAGCATGAACGCCCTTTATCTTCTTTGAACAGCAAAAATAGGCTCGAAAAGCCATTCCAGAAGAGACCTATCCTCGGTTTTAATACGTGCGGAGAGTTCCATTCCGGGAACTAGTTTTTGCTTTTTACCGAATGCATCGATTGTAGGAGCAGAAATTGCGACTCTTACGCGATAACTAGGGACAGCTTCAGCGCCTGCGGATCTTTGCTCGAGTGTACTTTTGGAGATCCCGATGATCTGTCCAGTTATGGTACCAAATTTTTCGAAGGGAAAAGCGTCGATCGCGAGATTGACGTCTTGTCCTTTGGCAAGAAAAGCAATCGCAGTGGTCGGCACGTTCAGCTCAGCTTGTAATCGTGAGCCGGAAGGGATGATCACCAGCATGTCCATTCCCGCCGCAACGGATTGACCCATATTGACCGATACAGCTGTCACGGTGCCCGATATCGGCGCACGGAGCGAGTAAGCCTGCAGCCTTGCTGCGTTCACGGCTTGCTGTTCGACCTGAGCGCGCGCGGCCGAAAGATCGGCTGTTTGAGCGCGTGATTGAGCTGCGATCTCTTCCTTCGTACGGGTGATCGTGGCAATTGCGGCAGCATTCGCGGTGAGTGCGCGTTCTAGCTCGGACATGCCTTGTCGACGAACCAAGAGATTTTCTTCTCGAGCTTGGAGATCGCGATCGCTGATGAACCCTCGCTTGGCCACCTCTTTCGCTCGATCCAGATCGCTTGTTGCAGTCTCTATCAATGCATTCTGGAGTGAAATTTGCGACTCGATCTGCGTTCTTTCCGATAGCAGGCCCGTCGCCTCCGCATTTAATCGATTGATCTGGGCCGAGGCGGCCGCGTCGAGTGCAACCATCTGCGCTGCAAGACTTGAATCCTGCAATCCGATCGCGCTCCTCAATTGTTCGGTTGAGGAAAGTATCTGGCGACTGTCTTCATCCGTGCGAATCTGTAGGAGATGATCTCCGGCCTTGACCATATCACCCTCCTTGACGCCTATTTCCGAAACGATGCCTGGTCTTTGAGGCTCGATCCTCGCCAAGCCTTTGTCTGGCACGATCGACCCATAGGCCACTGTGACTCTCGAATAATTTGCAATCGCCAGAAATCCGACTGCCGCCGCCAAAGCGGCCGTGATGAGAAGAGTGATCAGGCGCCAGGAGATCGGAACATTGATCGCAACGTTCCCGGACAGTTTGTCGCGCCGTTGTTCTATTGCTTCGTCTCGGAACATTATTTCAACCTGTCCGCGGAATTTCAAAAGTCATTGGTGAGGCCTTGACAATGCCTAGAATTATGTAAGCATCGGCCATGCCATACAAAATTATGGCAATTGATGGAGAGAAAAATGAAAACAGGGATTGTAGAGCTTAATCGTGACGAAATCGACGGCGTCAGCGGCGCGCCGCTCGGCCTGATCATTAAGGGGGTGAAATGGCTTTTGACGAGCCGTAAGGCAACTGCAGTGGCTGTCGCCAGCGAAGCCGGGCCAAGCACTCCCCAATAATGATGGATGCGGGCGAATCAGTTACGCTCGCAACGACTATTGGCAGGCCGATTATTCTTGGAGAGCTGGTCATCCCCGCGGTGGCAGAAGGCAAACGTGTCTTAGAGGGCGCAAGTTCAGGGATAGCGGTAGAGCGATCTTGTATCGCGAGCGGTTCGCGTCGATATTGATATCATGTCGGTGAGCCGTCTCCATATTGGTCGAATCTAAATGATGGCTCGCTCACAGAGCGGGTCATCATTTTTGGAGAATGGTTATGCGTGATAAGATCCTATCGGTTGTGCTCTATATGGTGGCCGTGATTTACGCTGTGGTTGCATATATTGATGATGAAAAAAGCGCATTCATCCCAATAATGATCGTTCTGATTTCGACATTTTTGGTCATTGGAGTGTTCCGCTCGAAAGGGAGAGGTCGCGACTACGGTTAATGCGTGGAAGGCATTGCTGGGTTTGGAATTTAGGGCAACTGGTGATCATCGAGGGGTGTAGTTTGGCTTAAGTATAAGTCATCTAGACTATATAAGAATTAGTTTATATTTCAAACTTTGTAGAACAATTCAAAGTGCTGGGTCGATCGGTTCGCGGCACTCTCGTTTTCACCGAGAATTTTCGGTCCCGTCTTCGGCTTCGAACAAAACCGTAGCTTTCCGCGGCAGTTTTGAATGAGCGCATCGAGTTTGGCCGTCGTCAGCCGGCATAGTCCTGACTGTCCGGGAGATTCCATCCCCGAAGGGAGCTTGTGAGCTGCGCTGTCGCGCCTGCTTACGCGTAAGGCGTTGGTCCTTCGTTCGGCGTGAATCAGCAAAGATGTCAGTAAGACAGTCCATGCTGCTTGTGCGCATCGGCGGTTCTCGCGATAGGTGGAAAACGATCGAGGCCAGTTTGCGTTTGGGAATTTGATCGTTTCGACAGCCGTTAGGGACTACCGATGAGTAACGCCGAAAATCGCTCTCCTAGCTCCGAGGGCGTCAGCATCAATGAATACCTCGAAGGCGAGGGCGCGCGAAAGTGGTATCGGAAAAAGCGCTGGTGGCTCTTGGGTTTCCTTCTGGTTCTAGCGATTCTGGGCCTTGGTCAATTCAGTGAAGATGGACAGGGACCCGATTACATTACCAGCGAATTGCAGGTGCGATCCCTTGACCTTTCGGTCAGAGCTACCGGAAATCTTCGGCCAACAAACCAAGTGGAAGTGGGCTCGGAAATCTCGGGACGGTTGGACCAGGTCCTCGTTGATGTGAATGATCGCGTTTCAAGAGGGCAGATTCTGGCCGTGATCAACACGGACATTATCGGTGATCAGATCATCCAAGGGCGCTCTGCCCTCAATTCTGCTCGTGCTGACGTACAGGCCGCTCAAGCGACGCTTGATGGCGACGAAGCTCAGTTGTCGAGACTTGTCGAAGTCCGTCGATTGTCACAAGGTCGCACTCCGAGTGCGGCCGAGGTCGATCAGGCACGGGCGGCGGTAAATAGGGGCAAAGCGCTCCTGGCCGCTTCGCGAGCGAGCGTGGCCTCTGCGGCGGCTCAATTGTCAACCGCGGAGACCCAGAGAAGCCGAGCGGTTATTCGATCACCTGTGTCGGGCGTCGTGCTCGCTCGTCAGATCGAGCCGGGTCAGACCGTCGCCGCGAACTTCAGTACACCGACGCTATTCGTTCTGGCCGAGGATCTCGCGATAATGCAGTTGCGTGTGAATGTGGACGAAGCTGATGTAGGTCAGGTCCAGATCGGACAGCAAGCAACATTCACTGTGGATGCCTATCCTGGCCGACAGTTTCCTGCTCGCGTCGAAAGGGTCGATGTTGCTTCCAACAGCGTGGCAGCAAGTGATCGATCCGCCGCGGGTCAACAGGTCGTAAGCTATGAAGCGCGACTTCAGGTAGCCAATGCTGAAGGATTGTTACGACCTGGTATGACGGCAAGTGTGACCATAGAGACCCGAAGCACCGGCGCGCGGATGGTTGTTCCTAATGGAGCGCTCCGTTTCGAGCCTGACCTGTCGGATGAAGAAGACGTCGGCCTTTTCGATGCCGAGGTTGACGCAACCGAAGATGATGGCGGCAGCATAGGCGTCGGTAGTCGGCAAACCGTCTATACCATCGACGAGGGGGGTATCTTGAAGGAGCATCGTGTCGTCACGGGGCAAACCAATGGGCGGTTCACCGTAGTCAGGGGTGCTACGCTGCGTGAAGGGATGAAAATCGTTACCGGCACACGTTCTTCCAATCAAAATGATTAGTGAGACTGATTTGGTCCAAGCTCCGCTCATTGAGATCGAGGGCCTGACGAAGACCTTCGGGGTCGGACCGGCGGCTTTCCATGCCCTTAGGGGGGTTGATCTCTCGATAGGTCGAGGTGAGTTCGTGGCGGTGATGGGGCCATCCGGGTCAGGCAAGTCCACCACCATGAACATTCTGGGTTGCCTAGACGTGCCGACTGGAGGTCGTTTTGCATTCCGTGGCCTTCAGGTGCAGACATTGAGCCGTGACCAACGGAGTCTACTGCGACGACGATACCTCGGTTTCGTTTTCCAGGGCTTCAACCTTTTGGCGCGCACGAGTGCACTCGAAAATGTCGAGTTGCCTCTGCTTTATCGGGGGGAATCGGCGAAGTCCCGCCGCGAAGCGGCGGAACGTTCGCTCGACAGGGTCGGACTTCTTCCATGGGCGACTCACACACCATCAGAACTATCAGGGGGTCAACAGCAGCGAGTGGCCATAGCGCGTGCCTTGGTGACCGACCCGGACGTTCTCCTAGCGGATGAACCCACGGGAAATCTCGATACGGAGCGCTCGATTGAGATCATGGAACTGCTTAGCGGACTCAGCAGGACCGGCATCACAGTATTGATGGTCACTCACGAGGAAGAAATGGCTTCGTTCGCAAGAACCATCGTTCACTTCCGGGACGGCCTGGTCGAGCGCATCGAGCGGAAGCGCACCGATTAGAAGCCGATTGGGGAAGATGCCAAATGCGTATGTTTAGTGCAACCTTGTTGCTTTCGCTTCGAGAGATCCGGCGCCACCTGCTGCGCAGTTTCCTGACGACGCTCGGAATCATCATCGGGGTCGCGTCGGTGGTCGTGATGGTGACGCTCGGCCGTGGCCTGACTGTGAGTGTCCAGGAGCAGGTATCCGGTCTCGGTTCCGATGTATTCATCGTCTTTCCCAGCCGCGTCGATCCCAACATTGCTCCTGCACCGTTCGATGAAGATGACGTTCGTGCTGTTGAAGCGCAGATCCCGGGGATTCAATACGTAGCAGGAACCGTAACCTCACCGACGATCGCTTTTCACAACGGCCAAGACTGGGAAACGACCGTCCAGGGCGGGAACATGGATTTCTTCGGTGCGCAAAGCATCAATGTAAGCGAAGGGCGGGGGTTCAACCCTACAGAAGAAAGTCGCGGAGACTCGGTCTGCATCATAGGCCCGACTGTCGCTGAACGTATTTTCGTCGCTGACGAAGTTCTCGGCGAACAGATGCGCGTGGGTAGCATATCGTGTCAGGTCATTGGTGTGACCGAAGAACGGTCGGGGGCATCGAGCGGTCCGGGTCAGGATGCGAACGATGTGGTTTACATGCCGCTCAAGACGGTCCAGCGACGACTCATCGGTGCTCGAAATATCCAGTATTTCGTTATCAAGTATGATCCGCTGTACTCCAGTACTTCGATAGCTGCGCAGCTGGACGACCTGTTGCGTGAACGGAGGTTGATCCAGCGGAATGAGGATCCGGACTTCGAAGTTTTGGATACGGCGCAGATCAACGAGACCGTCAGCACGATCTTCGGAACCATGACCCTGGTGGTAGCTGTCATAGCTGCGATCAGTCTGCTGGTCGGCGGGATCGGAATCATGAACATAATGCTGGTGTCGGTGACCGAAAGGACCCGCGAGATAGGCATACGACTCGCTATCGGAGCTTTGGCAAAGGAGGTCCGTCTTCAGTTCCTCACCGAAGCAGTGGTATTGTGCTGTTTTGGAGGCTTGGTCGGGATAGCCCTCGCATTCGTTCTCTCCATCTTGATTGCGGCTGCAGTGGATCTTCCATTTATCTTCGATCCCACCATCAATGTGCTGAGTTTCGTGTTCAGTGCGGTGATGGGTATGATCTTCGGTTATTACCCGGCCCACAGAGCTAGCAAATTGGATCCTATAGAAGCTCTCAGGCATGAATAAGCGCTAAAACCTGGGTTTCAGCCGAAAAATACAGAGAAAATTTTTTCGAGAAAAGGGGTTGCATTAATTTTGATTCGGCTTGATCCTCTTTCTGTCGACGCACATGCGTCGGCTGGGGGCGTCTCATGGCTTTTGCTTTAAGATGTTGCTGGTTTGCGGCGCTCTTATCGTCATGACTCAAGGGGGAATCATGATCAGCGTAGGAAATTAGAAACCCGAGGCCATATTTACTTGGTGTCCTCGAGGGATTGAGCATGTGCCCGTGGTGCTTGCGATGAATCGTCGATGCTGTGGTGACTATACGCCGAGCGGTATTTAATTTATTACGTTTTTGATGTCCTCTTGAGGTATTCCTAATGGAGATATCTATGATCAACGTAATAGAGTTGGAATTCCAAGCGGATATGACTGGTGCCTTCGATGAAACTCGCGTGAGTGGTAAAACCATCCGCAAGGCCATTGAAGCGATCTCGGAGGTCGTCGAAGCGATCTTCGACTGATGCGAGCGGCGGCGCTTCGATGAAAAGTTTGCGCCGCCGCCATCATTTCCATGATCGTTATTTGAACCGTCCGGATTGCCTTGTTCCGAAGAGGGGCTTTATGCGTATCGTTCGAGAGAGACGTGCACCGTCCTTTCCGTTTCCGACAAAAATCGAGCAGTTCGTCTCAAAACTCGACACCATGGAGACTTCCGATCTCGATCAATTTCTCTTGCTGGGCCCGCAATTCGATGAACTGCTTCGAGATCGATGCGTCTGGACGGAGCTGCTCAACAGCGCACTAGCCTACGTCGCCTCGGGTGAAACGGCGGAAGAGATACAGGCCGAGCGTCTTGTGCTGTTGTCCGCAGCGGGGCAGGTCATGCTTACTACCGGTCCTGTTGAGGTTGGTGTCCAAACCGTGGCCCTCAAAGAAAACAAGGAATTTCTGGCCAATCCCGGCTGCCATCTGATGGTCGGGTTTTTATCCGATGAGCCAATGGCAGTGCGCAGGTTCCGATTGTTTGATGAGTATCAGTTCGATGTGTTCGATCCCGATGCTCGTCTGGAGCTCGTAGACGAATTCGAACTCCCTCCTAGGGAACGACTGACGATTGATGGCAATCGTGAAGTCGTGCAATTCGATACCGAGACCGAAGAGACGTGCGCGCTCATCGCGGGATCGCAATGGACCACATCACAAATCTGGTCATTTTCGAGTGATCTGGTTCCTCTTGGGGCATCCCTCACGTCGCTGAGTAGCAGCATCCTCATCAGCATGCTCGAGGAAATATCTCGAACCAGGTTCGCCGGTGCCGCCGACCAAGTCTTCGGTCTCTTAGAACATCCCGATCACAACGTCAGATGGGCAGCCGTGAAATCTCTCGGCGCCATCGATAGCAAGCTGACGATGCGTAGCTTGGAGCGATTGGTCGCCGATCCTCATCCGCATGTACGTCGTGCCGCTGAACGGACGCTGGTGCAGGCAAGGGAAGTAGAGACATGTTGAGAACGCACTTCGATGAAAGTGATGCGATTTCTTTGCAGGATTTCCAAGATGCGGTCGAAAAGCAGGTTGATCCTGACGACCCACGAACGATGATGAAGGTCGGCAGGGAAATCGTAAAGCTCGCCAACAACCCTCACCTTCTTGCCGACGGCTTTTCCAAACAATTAGGTTTGTGGAAACGGGGACTTTTTACGTTGTATTCACCGCAAAGCGCGGTGCTTTCATCCTTCGGCCGTTTTCACGTGCGGGTAAATTTCTGGCCCAAGCTTCCTTCGGATCCCAGGAGGCGAACTATCCTGGCTCGCCTATTGTCGTACGACCGGTATCACGATCATAATTTCTCGTTTCTCACGACCAATTTCTTCGGCCCCGGATACGAGACGGAACTTTTTTCGTATGATTATGATCAAGTGGAAGGGTTTCTCGGCGAAAAAGTCGAATTGAATTACGAAGGTCGATTCAAACTCGAGCGTGGAAACGTTTTTCTTTTCCAGCAGGGAATTGATATCCATTCGCAAGTTCCGCCCGGTGAAATATCAGGATCTATTAACTTGATGGTGAAGAGTGCTCGAGGCGCGGTGCCTGAAGAGCAGTATGAATTTGATGTCGAGCGCGGACGTTTGTCAGGATACGTCGACAGCATTGTCAGAAAGCAGAGTTCGCTCATGGGTTTCTGTCGAGAATTCGGCGACTCGGAAACTGTCCGTGTCGTAGAATCGCTCGCGCTGTCGCATCCATCGAAGTCGATGCGGGCTACGGCCTGTCAAGCTCTCGCCGTCCTGGCGCCGCGTGTCGAAATCCGCAGCTCGGTACTCCAGAGGGCGAAAACGGAAGATGAATCTCGTTTAGTGCGAGAAAGTGCCGAGAGAGCTCTCGATCGATGCTAGCGATCAAAGGGCTCGGAAAATTCTTCGGAAACACCCGCAACGCGAAAAGTATTTTCAGGCAATTGGATCTGGTTCTGAACGGCGGTGACGCTGCCGCGATATTCGGAGCCAACGGAGTAGGAAAAAGTACATTTTTACGATGTGTAGCAGGCCTGCTTCTCGCGGATGAAGGCGAAATCGAGTTGAGCGATGAACGTCGGGATTGCAGCCTCAGCATCGCCTACCTTTTTGATGGTCCTAAAACCCTGCGCCCACGTCTGACCGCACATGAAAACCTTCGGTATTTCAAAAGTGTGCTAGGTCTGACCGATACGAAATACCTGGACAGAGCCCATGCGATCTTGAAGCGCTTGAACCTTCAGGAAATCGACAAGCCTCTACAGTTTCTCTCTCGTGGCAGTCAGCAAAAGGTTAACATCGCGATGGGCCTTGCAGCACGGCCATCGTTGATCGTCTGCGATGAACCTTCATCGTTCCTGGATTCCGCAGCAGCGGCCGAACTCGCTTCGCTGCTCAAAGAGGCAGCCTCAGAAAAGGCGCATGTGCTGATGGCGACTCACAACCTGTCTTTCGCCACCGGCGTCGGCGCCAAATTATTGATGCTTACATCCGATGGGTTAGGTCCTTTCGACAAGAATGGACTGAGCTCCGTGATGTATTCGATCGAATTTCACGACGTAGATAGCTGTATTCAGTTCGCGAACGAATCATCCGGTAACGTGCAGAACTATGATCCGCGGAAGGTAACCATTGGTGCGGAGGATTCAATAGCCATACTTCCTTATCTAAAAGGTGGTAAGATCAAGGAGATCAGTCTCATATGATTGATATCTTTCCTCGTCTTCTTTTATTGATACGAGAAGAGGCTAGAATGAAACTTATAGAGCGCTTCCGTTACCCCTGGGGTTTCGTGGGGTCTCTTGCTTTTCTCGTATTGGTATATGGGGCGCTTTTAGGCCTCGAATTTATGCTCGATGACGCAGCGGCTCCGTCTCAAAATTTGGATGACGGACGCGAATTGTTCGTTGGGCTCTTGTTCTGGATTGTCATTGCAGGTTCCGCAACGCGTATCGCGGAGATGTTCGGCTCGAGATACGACGACGGCATCATCGAACTGATGATGCTGTCTCGGATACCCTTTCGATATTTGATCGGCCTCAAGGTCGTTCAAACGGTGGTATTCACAATCGTTTTTCTCGCGATGACCCTGGTGCCATTTGCATTGATCCAAAAGACCGAGGTCTCTTTCCTGGCACATATCATTCCGATTGCGTTCGTCACGGAATTGGCGGCGACAGGTCTCGGTTTGGCAATCGGAGGAATGACTCTTCATTTGAAGAAGATCGGGCCCATAGCTGGCCTGGTGTATGCCGGGACCGCGTTGGCTATCGTATTCGCTTCGACCAGGCCGGCTTTCGTGCCTTGGCTCCCGATTGTTCCGATTTTCGGTCCAGTTCACGTTCTCATGGTTGACCAGCCAGAAATTGAGCTCTGGTTATGGGTATTGATGACCGTTTCCTCCCTAATCACCTTTGTGATTGGGGCAGCCATATTCAATCGATTTTTGAGACAGGCGCGGAAGAAGGGAACGATCTTTCTTTCGTGATGCGAATTGGATGCTTGCGCTTAATTTGAGGTCAGAAATCTAATCCTGTCTTCTGTGGCAGACAGGCAATGCATCGTCATCTTTCGCCTTGACATGGTGCATCGTGCAAATAGGGTGAGAAGCCCATCAAGGGAGGAGAGAATAATGTTCAAGAAGAATTATCGCCCGGTCACAGCCGCGCTGTGTATGGCTTTCGTTGTAGCCTCGACGCCGGCTCCAGTGTTTGCCCAATCGGCCGACGATCGTGTCGACACCGAGAGTCGTTGTGTAATCAACGCTCCTTGGATAAATGGGACAAGATTGCGTCTTCTCTGTTTTTTCTAATTAGGTGATGGCTTTCATCTAGATTAGTGATTTTTGGGCCGCACACCCGTATTCGATTCGATTATCGAATGGGGTGGGCGGCCCAAGCCAATGTTGCCTGGGTGATGACAGGTTCGAGGCAAAATTATAGCTAATGATCTGATGGCCTCAGCGAGGCGGTCTTGCATGCTCAGCATCGTCGGCGATTTCATCAGGGAGTTTCGCTGAGTGGGTTTGGGCATATTGATCTGGGGCCGGAGGCGTGCGCGAGCTGCCAGAGTTGATCGGCCCGAGCGCCACGAGGATGAGTCGATTGTGCGTGCTAATTACTCGACGCGGACCAGCGATGCGGTGCTGGCCCTGCGTCGAGAGATCGGCGTGGAGTAACGGCGGCGGGAAGGTCGATGCGGAATGGTTACGTCGAAAGCTCGAAGGGCGCGTGCGCGCCGAGCTTCTCAGCGAGACGCTGTTCATGAGCATGAGCATCGCCAATGCGAGTGTCGAACTCGCGGCTCGGCTGGAAGGCTGCAACGTGGGGCGACCTCAGTCATCGCTTGAGTACGCATCGTCGCCGGAGTTCGTAGCCGAACTGGAAAAAATGGCGTGCTTCGCGGCTTCCTACGGGCTCCGCTACTTAGACAATTGCCATTACAGCACTGGTGCCTTAAGGAACCGCCCGGCTCTGATCCCAGCCGGAGGAAAGCTGGGCAACGTCCTTTCGCGATTGGCGATCAGCGCATCCCAGAATGCGTCAATGGGCCAGTCGATCAGGGCGCTCTGCAAGAGCCCCAAGCCCGCCATTCTTGCGCTATCGGCCTCCGGTGCCGTCGTCATGGCCACGAAGGCCGCGTCCATATCTTGCGCCGCTGATGTCTCCAGATGGCAGTGATCGACTATGAAGGTTCCTTTTTTCCGCAGCCTCCCTCAGCTCGCACCGTCGCTCGTCAATTGTGCGTCGATGCGGGGAATAAGAAAGCGTCTTTAGCCCCGGTTTGCGAGAAGCACATCAACGGCGGCAACGACCTGCTTGCTCTCTGCTTCAGGCTTTCCATCGCGGGGCCTAGCGATCTTCAACCACGGCGGCCTCGGGATGCGGTTAACATCCTGTGAAGATGGACCGGCTATCTATGCGCGGCGGCGTCAGCGTGTCCGTTGGAGGAATTAAGAATTGAACGCATCTCCGCAGTCCTGCCGTTTAGCGATCCGCAGCGCCTCGTTCCCTTATCGCGATTGAACCGCTCACACGCTCCTGTTCGTCTCGATGTAAGGTGCTGTCGGCAGTGGCGGTGAGCGTGGCCTCGGTTTCAAAGCCAGGGAACTGAAGCGCTCGATCGAGAAGGGTATTCGTTCTCGAAATCACGGATCGATCGTGAGGCTCGCCTCTTCGGATCCGCCGTTGCCAATTACTGTACGCTTGGGATCGGCTCCGGCGATCGCCATGATTATCATGTCGCTCACGAAGCTCGGCGAAGCGAGGATTCTGAGAATTTTGGAGGAAAGCGAGTGGATTCGGATCTCCACCTAGCGCGCGCCTTAACGAATTAGCGACGGAAAGCTGCTCCTACGGGTGAGCAAATGTCGCTTATCGTGGATCCCCTTTATCTGACCCTGATGCCGACTAGCGATTTTGAACTTTTTCATTGCTGATATGATAACGACTGATTACGAAGGCGATCTACGATGACCAAGCTTAATAAACAAATTATAGTAATATCCGTGATATTCTCGCTTTACTTTCTCGTTATGATGACTCTACTGCTGATGCATCATGATAGTCCGGACGCGGTGTCGATCCTAAACACCGTCGCTGCCATATGTGGAGCGCCGGTCGGTGCGCTCATCGCAGTGCTTATATTCGTCTGGACAGGAGAGTTGAAGCTTGCTGGCACTGATGCTTCTACGAAGGCGCTTTGCGAGCATGGACCACGGGAAATTGAAGAGAAGAAACTGGACGGCGAAGGGCGGTCCGTGTCTTCCCGAAAAACGCGTTTATCTGGTTCCATTGACCAATGCAGCGGCGAGCAATACGCCCGCGAATAGCTGCATCGTCAGACCGATAGGAGCGATCAAGTAGGGCCAAGCATATTTACGACCTTTTTTCTGTCTTATTAAGAATGTCGAGCAGACCAATAAAAACCCACCGAGATGAAGCGCCAAGGCCGTGGCCGCTATGATATTCATTATCTTTTCCTTTCATTATGAATTTTCATATACTCGTCCTCCTTGAGTTTTAATGCTTTCTCATTGTGATCTCTTATTCCACGTGGCTTGAGGCCATGGGTTTCGGACGTTCTAGCAGACGTAATGTCGGGAGTATTTGCATCGCGCGTCTCTTGTGAGCATTCGGACGGAGAACCGATGGACCCTGTCTCGGTGAACGTGCTGGCAGACGTTGGGCGTCTGGCCGTCCGGAGCATCGCGCATAGCTAGGGTAGGCGCATGATGAGAACAGAAAGGAGTATATTGCGACCTCAGGTGCGCGCTGAAGACAGGCACCTGCGCTACGGGCGGGATTTTTTGCCCAAGCGTATTAGCACAACGGCGACAGCCTTCCCTCGATCCGAATGGCAAGAAATGGGCCATAAGCCGCCTGTCGGGTTTCAGTATCGAGATGTAGAAAAGCCGCCGTTCCGCAAACGACCCCATTTCAGCCTGACTAAGTTCGGATGACAATTTCAACTTTATCGGCAGCTACGTCGAACAATGCCGCAATTTGTCTCTTAAGCTGATCAAGACTCTCACCTTTGCTCACTTCAGGAAATGATGTTGGTGAGTCAAAATTCGCGGGCATAGCAGCTTTGTCAGCGTCGCGATTTCTCAATTGGGTCCAACTTACTTCGAGCGCTTTTTCTAAGTCGAGCATGACCTCCATTCGGGGTATAACACCATTCTCTTCCCAGTTATTTACCGCCGTTGGGCTGACCTTCACTCGCCGGGCCAACTCCGACTTCGTAAGTCCGGCTAGCTCACGGAAATGCTTAATATTGGCTCCAACTCGTTGCCCTCTATCCATGGCGAAATTCCCCTACTGCCTTTTGACAGCCTCTCGCTTAAACCAAAGTTGTCGTTTAAACAATAGTGGAAAATTCGCGGCAGTGAAAAATTCTTGGCGGCGGGAATCCAACCCATTGCCGTCATTCCCGGACGCTCGTCACGACCCTGAACGCGGTCAGGCTGCTATCCTCTGATTTTCATCAAAAGCTGCCTGTCACGTAACGACCCCATTGCGACCTTGGCAGAAATTCTCAATATGGCCATGGCTTGTTTGCGGGAGAGCGCTCGGTGAATGTATTCAAAACAATCCTCTTTGTTTTCATCGCGTGGTGCGTTGCCTCCGGAATTAGCTGGCTGGTTAGCGGCGGCAGGGTAGATTTGGTCGGCAATCTAGTAATCGCCGTAGCTTCAACAGGCGGAGTAATTCTCGGCGACCGATATCGCCGACGCCAGAAGGCGGCTGGTGTTCAATCCAAAAGATAGCTGTCTGTGGTCAATCCGCACAAATCGACCGGAGAGAGGGTCATCCGCTTCCCACCCATTATGAGACATTCGGAAGCTCTGTTGCGACGCTCAGGAGGAGACAGGCAGCTATCGCGCTCGACGCGACCGTAGTGGACTAGCTGCTTACGACCCTAATTATAGCCGTCAGCCCTCGCTTGCTTATCCGCCAAAAGCAGACGGAGGGCTCGGGCGCAGATGGGGCCTGGTTGTGCCGTTAGCGATCCGAACGAGGACGGAGACAGCGACTATTGCGAGGCGAGTGACGATCGTGGCAGCAGTGGACCGAATGCCCTGTTCGCGGCTTTGTTGCTCACAAGCAACTCGACTTTGAGGACGACTGCGAACGCTCGCACCAGCCCGCTCGCTGGAATGCTTAGGCCACTCGCCAGCCTCAATTCTGCAGAGCCCTTCGCTTCCTTAGTAGGCGCCTGTCGGTCGGCGATGATCAATTCCGAAAAGCGTGACAGCGTTCTGCATAGCTGATAAAATTTGTCTACCGGCGACCCTTCCGGTTCTGGAGTTGTCGGAGAAGGCGCAGTTGGGTGCGCAGAACCGGCTGCGCCTTCATTTACCAAGCCGGTGCTTGCTATCGTGGGGTGTGGTTTATGCGGACAGTCTACGATTTCCATCAGGTCCGAGAGAGCGAAATCGGCAAATTCGTCGTCGAGCGCAAAACATGCGTTAACACCGCAGAACCGGGTCAGTTACCGAACTTGCTTGAAACAATATCGACTGTGGTTTGGTCCGAGACCAAGGGTGCTGCTGAAACGGAAATGCGGAGCGCTGACGAGCGATTAGGCTCTGCCTACAAGCCATACCTTCGAGGTGAGTAAGTTGGAGGGGTTGCGAGCGATCTACGGTCCCTTGGCGGAAACCGTTCGGCGGCGGTTTATGCCGAAGCGCGTGACAGCCTATCTACCTACTGATATCGCTTAGTCTCCGGCATGCGGCCCTACCCGTTACTGTCGGCGAAGGCGCGGCTTGCATGCCTTCTCCCGTAACGCCGCGCCTTCATCAACTGCGTGATCAATAGTGACGCCTCGTGAGAATATCGTTAGATTGCTCCTACCAATGTGCCTCTTCTCCTGACCGAGGATATCGGCGAAGGCGCAGCTGTCTTCAGGCGAATTGATCGGCTGCGCCTTCATCCGGCTTTTCAGAGCAGCACTAAGATAACTTCGAAAGTCAAATATCCGAGTGACGCGGTAATTGCAGCCAGCATGATGGCGAACTCGATCTCGAGCGGTTCGGGTTTTCGCATGTCGGAGTAGCAGCCAATAGCGCTACGGAGCGTAGGTGACTGGAATGCATGGCGCTAACCGTCGTTCCGGCAACATGCCGAACCGGCAATTCACTCGCGCCCTGTTGATACAGGGCCGACACCTCCCACAGCTGAGGCGACATTTCTTCCAGAAGCTGACTGTTATGAAACGACCCCATAGCGGTCAGTTCGCTTCAGCACTTGGGAATGACGACATCCCGCCAGTGGGTCGAAAGCCGACAGGTCACTCTCGGATATTACTTTCGACAATTCGCCGTTTGAGAGGTCCTAGGTAACTAATCGTCGTTGAGCCCCGGACTTCGCTAGCGCGGTTAGATCGATAGGCGCGGCGCGCCGATCCCGTCGCTTGTCGGCTTGATCGATGAGCGCGCGGAGGTGCTCGAACACCGGACCATAGACCGGGCGGTGAAACTCGATGCCCGCCTGGCGATCGTTTACCCAGCGGATCGTCGCATCAATGGGCCCAAGATCGCCGATCTGAAGCGATGCGTGGTCACTGCTCTGCATCCAAACTGTGCCGACCGTGCAGGCACACCCATTTTCTGACAGATCGGTGATCTCGGCTTGAATGGGCTTTCCCGAACCGGTTCGAACGGTTCCCATGACATTTACTGCGAAGCGCTCTTTCTCGCGGCGTCCCACGCGGTTTTCCATCGGCATTGTCCTTCTCCTTTTTCGTGCTGCGCGCTTGAGGCCCGACGGGATAAAGTTAAGCGGCGCGCGGTATTTTCGTTTTAGCGGTGTCGAAGAAAGCATCCGCCGACATCGGCTTGGCGATGAAATAGCCTTGCGCGTAATCGCATCCAATTTCCCGCAGGAAGTCTAAGCATGCTTCCTCCTCGATGCCCTCGGCAACCACTTGCAGGCCCAGCTGGTGCGCCAGCTCGACTGTGGAGCTGACGAGCAAAGCGTCAGCACGGTCGCGATGGGCGTGTTGAACAAAGCTACGATCAATTTTCAATTCGGTCAGAGGAAGGCGTTTCAAGTAGGACAGGGTGGACTGTCCGGTGCCGTAATCGTCCATCGAAATACCCACGCCCAGATCGCGGAACCGGCGCAGCGCCGAGCACGCCAGGTCGAACTGGCCGATGGTCGCGGATTCGGTGATTTCGAAGATCAGGCATTCAGCCGGCACCGCGTCTTCGAGCAGGATACTCTCTACGCGGGCAGTGAAGTCCGCCGACGTGATCAGACGCGCAGAGATATTGATCGCCGCGCGTATATCCAGCCCGGCTTTTTGCCATGTCTGCACGTCGTCGATCACGCGACGGAGTATGAAAAGGGTCAATTCGTCGATGCGGTTGGTCTGTTCCGCCAAGGGAATGAAAATGTCGGGCCGCAGATCGCCGCGAACGGGATGGTGCCAGCGGATCAGCGCTTCGGCACTGGTGATGCGCTCGGCTCGCAGGTCGAACTTCGGCTGATAGAGCACGTTCAGCTCGTCGCCTTCCATCGCCTCTTCCAACTCGCCCATCAACGAAAGCTGCTGGTCGAGCGCGCTCTTCTGGGCCTGTTCGTGATAACCGAAGCATTCTCCCTGACGCGCGGCCTGACTCGCGGCATGGAGCGCCTCGTCGGGTGCGTTCGCGTCGGCGATACCGAATGCGAGCTTGATATCGACCCGGCTCCCACGGACTTCGACAGGACTGCGCAGGATGGCTGCCATGCCGAGCAGCTGGCTCTCGAGTTCGAGCGGGTCCAGCGAGGACACCCAGGCGAGGGCGCGATCGTCGATGCGGTAGATCGGCCCCTCGCACCCCGTCACACGCAGCCGGTCCTGCAGGCGGGCGAGGAAGTCGCTGATCGCATCCTGGCCGATTACCAGCTTCACCGCGTCGAATTCGTCGATCATCGCCGCGACGATCCGGGTTTTATCGTGCGTCGCACCAGCGCGTTCAAGAGCGCGGCGATTGGGCATTCCGCTTTCCGCATCGACGAGCCGCGCCTCCTCGAAGTCCTCACGAACCAGAATTGCCCAGCGCAGCAACGCGGCGGCGACCAGCATGACGAGCGCCGGTGCAATAGCGATTCTCATAGCAAATTCGGAAGCTCCGAAATGGAGCAGGGCCAACACCAGCGCGGCGCCCGAAACGAATTTGACGAGGATGCGGTTCCGGCTCGGGGCGGCAAGGATCGCATAGGCTAACAGAGCAGCCAGAAGTAGCGGCAGGGGCCATCCGATCCTGACCGGCACTCCGTCCAGAAGCGTTTCCGCAGCGAGCGCTTGGATGATCACACCGGGAAGCACACCGTGGACAGGCGTCGCATAGCGGTCGCCCATTTCAATCGCAGTCGCACCGATCACGACATCCTTCCCGGCGAAAGTCATAGGATCGAACTTGCCCATCTCCACGGCGATGAAGCTGTGACGGGGCAGGGTCTCGGGTTGGATGGCGAAGTCGATCGGAAACTCGTCGCCCGCAGCGCCTGGCTGATGGGCGAGTTGCGCAGACAGCGATGGGCGCGGGGCATCGGCGTTGTAGGTTCCGATGGGCATGTCGCGCACGATCCCGTCGTTTGCGGGACTGACCGAAACGGACCCGAGCAGGGCGTGTTCCCGCAATTGGGAGATGGGCAGCGAATCGAGCTGCCTTTTCTCGGCGAAACTCCCTCGCTGGCCGAAAACCGGGAGAATGACGGTCGCATTTGCGTCCGCGAGAGCGGCGGCGAACCGATCGTCCTGCTCGCGGTCCGAAGCGGTGGAGAAATCGACGTCGAAGGCGATAGTGCGCGCGCCCGCCTCGTCCAGCCGGTCCACGATCCGCGCATAATGCTCGCGATCCCATGGCCACCGCTGGATGGCGGCAACGCTGGCCGCATCCATCTCGACCACGTGGACCTGACCGCTGGCGGCGTGCGAGCGCATCGCGAAGCCTGCGTTCTGGAGCAGGTTTTCCAGCGGCCGCAGCATGCCCGCGGACGCGGACAGGCCGATTACGACCACAAGGGCGAGCACGGTCGTGGCCCGGACCACCCGCCGCCCGATGACGCTGCGCCATAGCGACAGAGGCTGGATCGATCGGCGCGCGCGTTCAGGCTTCGATGAGGAGGGCATCAGTCATCGTCGTCGTCGTCGTCATCGTCATCGCGATCATCATCATCATCATCATCGTCACGATCATAGCGATCCTTTCCGGGCCCCTTGCCTCGGCCGGGATTGCTGTCGTCATCGCCGTCGTCATCGTTGCCGTGACCGTTATTGCCGTCATCATCGCCGTCTTCGTCACGATCGTCGTCGTCGCCTGTGTCTGGTTCAGGCTCCGGCTCAGGTTCGGGCTCCGGTTCGGGCTCTGGCTCTGGCTCAGGTTCAGGCTCCGGGTCTGTCTCTGTCTCAGGCTCAGGCTCAGGCTCCGGTTCTGGCTCTGGCTCTGGCTCTGGCTCTGGCTCTGGCTCTGGCTCTGGCTCTGGCTCAGGCTCAGGCTCAGGTTCAGGCTCAGGTTCAGGCTCTGGCTCGGGCTCAGGCTTCGGCCCCGGCCGCGGCTCAGGCTCAGGCTGGGGCTCGGGGTCCGGCTCAGGCTCAGGCTCAGGCTCAGGCTCGGGCTCGGGGTCCGGCTCGGGATCCGGCTCAGGTTCCGGTTTTGGCTGGGGAGCCGGTTGTTCCTCTTCGTCCTGCTCCGGTTCTGTTGGCGTCTCAAACGGTGGCGCCGCGATCTCGTTCGGCGCTGGTGCGCCCCCGCGTCCGGCAAGTGCGGCCGCGTCCGCTACCAAGCCCGCGGCGAAATCCACCGTCTCGCCATCGATCAGGCCACCCGACAGTTCGGACAAGTCCGCGGATTGGCTCCCGAAGGAAGCGGTGATCATCTGCCCTAGTGCAGCAACGGCGAGGCCGTTCGATCCGGTTGAAACCGCCGCCCCGGGATTGACGGGCGCCGCGCCTGGAACAAGAGCTGGGGACGACGGACGGGCGGGCGAATCGATCACCCGCCGCTCCGATCCCTCGACCACGAGGCGGAAGCGATCGCCCGCAGCGACCATGGCGACCGCGCCCGGCCGAACGAGGTCGCGCGCCCCGCCATCGTCGGTCGAGACTTCCACCGCTCCTTCGAGCACCTGCATCGAAGCGCCGTCTCTCGCGACAGTCACTGTGAACATGGTCCCCTTGACCACGGCGGCAAGATACTCGGTCTTTACGCCAAAGTGCGGATTGGGCTGCTTGCCGATGTCGAACAGCGCGCTGCCCCAATCCTGGACGATCTGAATGATCGAGCGCTCCTCGCCACCGGCCGGGATCCGTATCTGTGAATTGCGGCGTACGGTCACGAACTCGCGTCCGCGCACCAGCACCGCGTTCCCGTCCGCTCCGGTCGTCACGACCGCTCCGGCCGGAACCTGCACGCCGCGCCGGGCCGTGACGCTGGCTGCACCGCTGCGGACGACCACCTGGCCCTGCGCTTCGCTGACGACCCATGGGCCGCTCTGCGCCAGAGCGCTGGTGCTGCAAAACAAGGCCGCAAGAGTGGACAGCTTTAGAATTGATCGGCGCACGAGGGTCTCCTTCGAGCCTGCCCTACGCGCAAAGTGCGCACCAAGCGGTTCAGGAGCGTGGTAAAAATTGTCTGAAATTGACGCAAAATAAACAGGTTAGGGGCAAACGGGATCGATCTGGAAGGATGTCGGTCCGTGCGTTTGAAAATTGCCATAGGAATATCGGTGTTTGCGCTGGCTTGGTCCTACCCTGCCGCGGCACAGGACGCGCTCGATCGCACCGACCCTACCCAGGCCGATGTGCGCGAGGACGCGCAGCCTATCGGACACGACGAGACCCGTATCGAAACAGTTCAAATCAAAGTCGACCGGACCGTCTTCGACGACACAAGATACGATGTCGGCGCGATAGTGGTGGAGGGGCTTGTCGCGCTCTCCCCGCAGGATTTCTCCGACATCGTGCAAGACTACTCCGCCCGCACTGTTAGCGCAGGCGAGTTGTCCGCACTCAGCGACCGGATCGCAGCGCGCGCGCGCGAACGCGGGTTCATCTTCGCCAGCGCCGTCATCGCGCCACAATCGCTATCGTCCGGCGTTCTGCGCGTAAGCGTCGACGAGGGTGTGATCGATGAAGTCCGGATCGAAGGCGATGCGGATCCGGCGATCCTCTCGCAACTCGAGCCGCTGCGCGACGGTCGCCCGGTTACGCTCGCGCGGCTGGAGCGCCACGTCCTGCTGGCGGATGACATTTCCGGTGTGAGGCTGCGATCGCCGCGCTACGAACGGGTCGGGGATCGCGGCATTCTGATCGTGGAGGCTCTGCGTGACCGTTTTGCAGGCCGGGCCGAACTCGCCAACGACGGATCGCAGCCGATCGGCCCCCTACGCGCACGGATCGATTTCGACGCGAACGGGCTGATATCTCCTTTCGACGAGATCGACTTCACCTATTCGACTGTTCCCACCGCACCGGGCGAGCTGCAATATCTGGCGGGCCGCTACAGCGTGGTGGTGTCCCCGCAAGGCACGCAACTGTCATTCGGAGCATCCTATTCCGCGACGCATCCGGGCGCGTATCTGGCGGACCGCGAGATCTTCGGGAAATCCGCGCGCGTGTCGACGCGTCTGCGCCATCCGCTGCGCCGCTCGCGCGGCTTCTCGATCTGGGTGGATGGGGAACTGGAATTCCGCGACTTGCGCCAGGACCGCTTCGGCGCGCTTGCGCGCCACGATCGTATCCCGGTGGCTCGCCTTGGTTTCTATTCGCGGGCGCTCATGTTCGACGGGGCGGTCCGCGGCGGTCTGACCCTGTCGCAGGGGCTCGATATCCTGGACGCGACGCAGCAGGGCGATCCTCTCGCCTCGCGCGAAGACGCTTCGCCTGATTTCACCGTGCTTTCGGGCTGGTTCGCATGGGAGCGCGCGCTGGCGTCCTCGCTCGAACTTGAGCTCGCGGGGCGCGGACAGCTGTCGAGCACGCCGTTGCTGATTACCGAGGACATCGGCTTGGGCGGGAATTCCTTCTTGCGCGGCTACGATTTCAGCGAGCGGTCGGGCGACAACGGGATCATGGGATCGGCCGAGCTGCGCTACGACTGGAGAAACCCGCTCGGTATGCTGCGACGCGCCGAACTCTACGCCTTTGCCGACGGCGGGGTGGTCGGCAATCTGGAAGACGGACGCGGCAGCGGTTCTCTCGCATCGAGCGGCGGGGGCATCCGCACCGATATCACCCGCAACCTCGACTTCGATCTCGAATTGGCGTTCCCCCTCACCGGCCCACGCTATGACACCGACGACAAATCCCCGCGCTTCAACATCGCCGTCACGCAGTCGTTCTGACGCGAGGATCTTAAGGTTGGAATTGCGCCGCTTCATTGCGCGGCTAGAGACGCGCAGGAGCCAGGCGAGCGCGAGGGCATCCCTAATTCAAAGGGGAACCTACTTCCGCTTTCGGGTAGCGGCCAGAGTATCGCGAATGGCCGAAATTGGGGCGCGAAGCCGCCGTTGCATGGATTGCAATTGGCGGCGAGAAACTGATGAACGCGAACAGGCCTCCGGAAAAAGTCTCAACAGTCTGGACGAGGGTCACTTTCCAACCTTTAAGCCGCAAACACAAGTGAGCCGGTCCGAGTTGACGGTTCATCTCGGCATGCGCGCGACGGTCTGCGGATTGGCTCAAGAAGCCAGCATTTCGGCCCCTCGTGGAGGATCAAACGGAGCAAACGGGGTAACCGCTTCTTCGGAATACACCGGCACTTTTTGACCATTGCGCGAATATACTCTATAGTATATATCACCATGCGCTGGAGATGAGTCATGCAAGAAAGCCTTCTGGAATTCGCAGCTGTGATCGATCGTTTCGTGGGATTGGCGCATCGTCTCGATCTCACCCCCGAAGAACTGACCTCGCTTACGGGTCTTCGCGAGATGCCGACTACGCCGGAAACGCTCGCTCAGGACGCTGAGACACGCATCCGCCTGTTGTGCGATCTCGAGTTCGCATTGGAACAGGTTCTCCCTGACGGCGGGTTGTCATCCTGGTTGCGATGCACGCCGTTTGGGCAATCGCCACTGGAGTTCCTGGCGTTGGGGTCGGTGAACATGCGGGCCATGCTCTGCGCCGCGCGCTCGATAGCCGATACCAAGGGTCCGTCGGTGATATGAAGGCGGTCGGAAAGGAGAACCTCGGTAGACAGAAGGCCGCCCTGCGGCGAGAGACATCCGCGATGAACGCGCTGCGTATGTTGGGGCTTCACGGGGCGACCATCGATCGACTTCATCTCGGCCTGAAACAGCCATACACGCCACGCGGAAGCGATAGGGAAGTTCGCACCGCGCTTTCCTATCCATTACTCTCGGAGCGAGGAGAGGCGTTGGGACGGTACGCTTATCTGAATCTTCCGAATGTGACGCTTAATCCTCAGCATCCTCGTGCATGGGGACCGGGGGCCTGTTCGGAATATAGGCTTGGCTCAGGAACCGGAACTGTTGTGATCTCAGCGGACATATTGGACCTCTGGCTGGCTTGGCAGACATATTCTCCAGCAGCCGATGACGTTACCTTCATTTCACGCACCGCGTGGGAAGACTGGCCCGCGGAATGGAGAACACCGAACCATTGGCATGGTCATGAAAGGATCGTGGTGCTCCCGGGAGCGGGCTGTTCGGATTTCCTCACAGAAATCGCTCCTCTGATGGATCGTGAGGTCCTCACAGCTGCTTGCCCGCCTCCTTCCTCGACTTTCGGCGACATCGTGAGGGCTGGCAGGGCACCTGATTGGTCGAACTTCATTGAGACCGCTCTACCCGTGGTAATGAAAGCTAGTTCCGGGGAGGGCGAAAATCGCACCGTCGAACTTGGAATGTTCGAAGCGCAGCCGATCGACGTTAGCGGCGGTTATTGCGATGGGCATCTCTACTATCCAGTTTCGGTCGAACTTCGCGCGGTCGACAGTACGGGAGGTTCGGTGCTTCATCGCTACCGGACCATGGTGGTCCGCTCGGATGGCGCGCTGCTCGCGGCGGATCTGCTGCCGGCCCCGCGAGGAACGGACCGAACGATGAGGGTTCTTGCGCTTTCGGACGGAACCCGCATCCGGGGCCTGCCCGCCGCCAGTTCAGCCGGAACCTGGTCATTCGGCGGTATAGAAGCCTTTGTCGCTTGGAGACGCAGGACCGGGCCGCGCCCTTTCCGCGACCTGCCGGTCCTTCTCGCTGAGGCGGAGACCTACATACGTAGCAGAGTATGGTTGGAGGATGTCTCGGCCTACACAGGTGTCGCCGCCTTCGTTGCGATGACATTCGTACATCAGGTGTTCGACGCTTTGCCGATCATGCTCGCTTTGGGCCCGGCGGCGACTGGGAAATCGGAGGCTGGCGAAGCGGTTTCGCGTCTTTCGTTCAACGGCGTCCTCGCCGGCCAGCTGCGAGCGGCATCGATGGTGCGCCTGCTGGACGAGACACACGGACTGCTCGTTCTCGACGACATGGATGGGCTGGGAGCCGTATCGCTGGACGGGGACGGCGAGATCGCGATGGCGCTCAAACAGGGTTACAAGCGATCGACATCGCGAAAACCGGTAGCCGACCGAGGAGGTCGGATCACTATGGTAGACTTCTTCGGTCCCAAGATGGTCACGAGGACGCGCAGCCCCGCACCGGTTCTCGGTTCGCGGATGCTGTGCCTGCCGAGTAGCGCCATACCATCCGGCGGATCCCTGTCGGCGACACCCCGGAACGACCACGAGCTGGATCAGCTCCGTGACGAATTCCATGCATGGGCAATGTCCGTCGCGCGAGAGATGAGGTCGCGGTACGAAAGCTACCGCACGGGGATCGAGCGGAGGGAGGACGAGATAGCTGTTCCTCTACGTACGATCGCGAGCTTCGCTGATGCCGAATTTGCTCGAAGCCTCGAAGCCTACCTCTCTGGACCCGCACGTGCGCATCTCAAGCATTCAGCGGAATGATCCGCCGTGCTGCCTGTCTGGCCGCACGAACTGCCTTTTCACCAACGTTTTCACACTCGGTGCAACCGCGCTCGAAACGCCCCCGCAGAGGTGGTCAGGAAATGCCGGATACGACAAGCTTCGAATTTTTGGTTCAGTCTTTCAGTCGCTTAGAACGTAGGATTTGGTGCGAGGTAGCTATACAAAGGAACAGTGGTCATGAGAAGCGCGACCATGGACCGACCGATGATAACCCACTGAGTCTGTGCGGGATTTTTCCTGAGACCTCAATTGCGCACGAAAATCGTCGCGCTTTCTGCTGAAAACCCTGCATCATGGCAAAAGATCTACTCGCCCGTCGGTGAAAGCTCGCACCGAGGCTTCGCCTGCAAAACAGGTTTACGGCGACTTTCGAACCACGGTGAAATGCGAGCGACTCTTAATGTCGTAATGCAGGCTCGACCGCATTCAGCTCGCTTCCGAATCACCGCTTCCCGATTCGCTCCGATTGCGTTCGAAACGGGGAATTTCGAGTGTATCGATACCCATTACGGCTGCCGCCTGCAGAAAAAATTCGGCTCGGAACGCTCCCCGATTGATGAGATGTCTCACCTGGGTCTCGTTCGTTTCCAGGCCGAATTTTGAGGATAGTTCGTCCGCCAGTGTTGCGTAGTTGTATCCCTTTAGAAGCATCAGCGCTTTCAGATAGGCCCGTATGAACCGCTTCCATCCGGCCCGGTCGGTCGGGATCTCGTAGGTTATTGGCATTTTTCCTCTCCTTTTCAGCATTCAACCTCCTAATCGCCATCCTGAAAGCAATTTGATCGAATCAGGCGGCGACATCCTGAAAACTCAACCTTCCCATTAGATCTATTTTCAGGATGGGGCACGGTATTAAAATTAAGACCTGACTTTCTCATCCTAATAATCTTCGCTATTACATCGATGCCGCATCTCGTTACTTTTCCTTCAAAATTTTCTCTATTGACCTTCCGATAATCTTCTTTCCTTTTAAGGGCATGGACCGATTGCGATCCCTGCAGATCGGTTTCGATCAATCAAAGGAGAAAGAAGATGACTGACAGCGCCATGACCGGAGAGAGCAGCCCTGAGTTGGCTATCGGCCTGACCGAGCGTCCTGCCCGGATCGCTGCCAACGACGACAGTCGTGATGGGCGCATGCCGCCCCCGACCATTGAGGTCCCGCACCCCGCGAACGATGACCTGCCACCGTTGCCTGTGAAGGATATGCGCGTGGCGCTCCCGCTTCCGGAGAAGACCGATGAGGATGTTTATGCAGCCACCTGCGAGCATCTCTCGCATCATATCGAAGAGGGCGAATGGAAGGTTCGTAGCATCGCGAAAGCGATCGAAGCTCAGCGCAAGACCGGACTGCCGCTGGCCTCCCACGGCGGAGTGGTCTCGTGGGAACCCCTGGTGAAGGCAGCCGGACTACATGCTAGAGATGCAGCAGGCGGCACGGATGTCCGAAAGGTCATCGATACCTGCGGGCAGGCTCTGGTTTCTTTTCCGCTTCACACTCAGCCGGGTTGCTTCTTCGCCGATTGCGTCGCCAGCCTCTATGCGCTCGCGGCTTGGGATCTGATCGCCGGGAGGCACGGGCAGGGCGTCTCGCATAAATGGCTGAACAAGCTGACCGGAGTCCGTCTCAGCGCGGCGAAACAGAACAGAACCTTCAAGGCTGTGCATCGCCATCTCGTGGCCAGCGGTCGGATAACGCTGTCCGAAGCCCCGTTCCGCTCGGATCTGCATGGGGGAACTGGGACGGACGAGCAGGTGGCTGCGGTCCAGCGCACGCTTGCTGGCTTCGACGTACCGGGCGGAGGGCTTCCAGCCAGTTCGCACCGGCATGGGACCGTCGACATGGATCGGATCGCAGAGCTCTCTGGCGTCCCGCTGGAAATCATGCAGGTGCCTAAGATCAGCCGCGAGGTAAATCGTATCCGGGCCGAGAGAGGCGTGCGCATGCCTGGCTTCGAGTTCGGTCATGGCCATCTCGCCCATCTCTTGGCCGAGGGACTGATCAAGGAACGTCGGCTCGCTCTCTCCAAGGAGCTGAAGGCTCCGGAGCAGAAGGTTTCGGCGTTCCGCACGTCCTTCATGCATCTCATCGACTCCTCCGGCTGCACGACAGAAGACCTCGCCTCCGATGTCTTCGGGGACGACCGTTTCGAAGCTGCGCTCGCCCGTGCGGCTTCGACCTTCGGCAATGCCGGAACGCGCCGCAATTTCGAGAACCACTGCAGGCGCTGGAAGTCGCTTCACGACGGTTTCAGGGAGATCTCGTCTCCCGCTGGCTCGTTCGCCGAGAAGCTGGTCCAACTCATGGGACAGCGTAGCCTGTCGCGGCAGCAGGTCGCCGATGTCTGCGATTGCTCCGTGGGCACCGTCCGGAACTGGGTTCGTGGCGGGAATGTGTCGGTCGGTATGATGCCCTGCATCGCGAAACTGGAGGATCATTGCGACCTGCGAGCCGGCGAACTTTGCGGTCTAATAAGGCAGGGTTGGAGCGGAGATGGAGAGAAGGACGTCAATCCTTATTGGTCTGAGGTCCCGCACCGTTTCGCCCGCCTCCTGCCGCCGGAAGTTCGCCTTCTCCCGCGCAGCGAGATCGAAGCCGCCGTCGCCAGGATCGAATCGCTGGTCCGAAATGGATCTGACTACGCGGTACTGGGAAACGCGGCCCGTTCCGACGAGTACCGCCTGCACGAAACCATACTGCCGGACTTGGTCCTCGAGCAGATCGATACCCATGTGTCGTACAAGACCGCGAACGTCGTCGCACCCATGCTACGCGCCAAGAAGGGGCGGTGGCGGGAAACCTCGACGATAGAGGAGAAGACACGGGAATTGCAGGGGTTCTTCCGGTTTCTGGTCGCTTCGTGCAGCAATGATGCCAAGACCGGTCTGGGAATCGATCCGGAAGCCGCGACATTCGCATGGCTGGCGGTACCGGATCTCTTCCTGCGCTACTTCAGTTGGCAGTCCGCCCATCTCTCGGATGTACAGCTCGCTAACGGCGCTCGTGGCGAGGTGTTCACCACGCGGATGCGCCATTTCGCCTGGACCATTAAGTCGCTGACCCATCCCAAGACCGGCTACCTCACACAGTTGCCCGAAATGGCCGAGACCCTCAACCCGATCGAAAGGACGGAAACGTCCGAGAAGTTCGAAACCCTTATGTGCTTCGCAAGCAATGATAGGGAATACATTCTCGGTCCTGCGGACATCGAACTGGCTAGCAGCGACTGGAAGAAATTCGTTGCGGTCGCATACGAGGCAGCAAGCCAGGTGCTCGAGTACATCGATGACGATGTAGCGGTCGTGAGGGACACCATGGCCAACGCGAAAGGCCTTCTCCATGGCGACGAACCGCTCGGTGACTATCTGGCCGCACTGGCTGCGGCCGAGGAGCGCATCAGGGCTGAACGCAGCGGCACCTTTCTCGCCACCGAGATGCGTAACCTACTCATGTGCGAGTTTTCGTTGTGGACCGGCTTCAGGCCCAAGAACATTGTCGACCTGATCTACACGGGAGGGGATGACGGACAGGTATGGAAGGAGGACGGCGTCTGGAAGCTGCGCGTTCCTTATCGCAACTTCAAGAACTGGAAGTCTTGCGTGCTCTTCGGCCCCGAGAACCACAAGCAGGACTACCGCGCGGTCATCGATGACGATCCCCGCCTGTCGAAGCTGCTCGACGAATGGTTCTTCGAACATCGTCCCCGGTTCGCCGACAGTCGATGCGATAGGGCTTTCCTGACCAGAGACGGCGGGCCGATGAATTCTCATTCCTGGTACGAGGCGTGCAGGAAGTTCGGCGCCAAGTACATCGCATGGAACCCGATCACCCATCAGGGCATCCGCGGGGTCGTCTCGATCAACCCTTACCTGCACCGCGTGATCAAGGCGACCGACATCCTCGTGAACTCCGATGCCGGTGACCGCGTGCTCGAAGCCGCGCACGGTCTCCAGACGTCGCCGGACATGATCCAGAGCCACTATGCGATCTTCATCCCGGAACGCGGGATCGTTGGCTCGCGCAGGACCCACGTCCGGGCTCGCGCCTACGCCCTCGGACTGGCCACTTAAGATCGACGACCCTGCCGTGACGCCTCGGGTCGCCGCGGCAGGGCCCGTCCATCGAACCCGGAACGAATGCGAAGCGCCGCGGCAGCCAAGCGGATGCGCAGCACCATCGCCCACAGGAGAATGAAGAATGTCCAGGAAGTCCAACGCAAGGAGTAACGCAGAAAATGCCGTCGCTGAGGCAAAGCTGCCCGACGGCCTGATGAACGCCGCACCGGTTGCCTATCCGGTCGCGGACACCACGATCACCGCGCTGCAGCTGTATCACAATCCAGAGCGTCGGCCGTCGGGGGACGGTCCCTGGAACGACGAAGCGGACAAGGTGGCCTGGGTCGACGAGGATACCGGCCTCGGTTGTATCATGCTTCGCCAAGAGGACGGGACGGTTTCGGGTTACGTTGGGGTCGGTCCCGAGCATCCGCTCTTCGGCTTCGAAGCGGACGCCGTGCCTGTCGATATTTCCCGCGTGGTCCATGGAGGTATCACGTACGGAAAGGCCTGCGAGGTCAATCGGTTCGCCAGAGAGGCTTGGGGCAAACCGCGCAAGGAACGCTATACCGTATGCCATACGACGTGGGTCAGGACGGTCCGGGATTATCGGACGGTGCAGACCACGAAGGACGAGTTCCACGAGCATCTGTGGTGGCTGGGCTTCGACACCTCCCATCCCGGCGATCTCGTTCCGAATGCCCGGTACGGTGAGGGTCGCAAGAACGACGTCTACAGGGACCAGTCCTATGTCTACTCCAACTGCATCGAACTGGCGCGTAAGTTGAAGGTCCTCGTCCCCCACGACCCGGATGACGGCGGAGAAAGCCGGGAGCAGCGCTGTCTCCCGTCCTCTTCCACGAAGGGAGGCGAATGATGGTCGGCTCCTTCCACTCCTTCGATACCGACCGCGAACTATACGGCGAGGGTCGGTTTGCTGGTCTTCCATGGGGTTACTGGCTCGTCTCGACTTCGGACGTTCCCGGACTGCCACCGCTCGTCGACGAGGACGGTCGGGAATGGGATTCGGTCCGCGACGCGTTCTGGCTGGGCCGCCTCGGAATGCCTGCCCTCCACACGCATGCTGCAAACGCGGTGATGGAATTCATGGCGAGCTATCTCGCCATCGTGGACGGTCGCTTCGTCGCGCCGGAGGAGTGCTACCGCGACATCTTCCACGGAGATGGTCACCTCGACCGCTTCTTCCATACCTACATGCTGGCTGCTGGCCTTGTCAGCAAGGACGACGGAAGGCCTACGGCCGAGGGACGGGCAGTGCTGCTGATGCTCATCGCGACGCGGACGGCCGAGGATGCCGAGGAAGGTGTGGGACTGGATTGGATCGTCGCCAACAGGACGGTCGCGGATCATTCCGAACGCAGGGAGGCCGCCGACGAGGTCAGAAGGCGCGAGCGCGTCGCTGAGCGCATGTTGCACCGCTTTTCGACCGATATGATCGGTCGTGACCCCGCAGTGAAGCTGATCGGCCTGCGGATCACGCAGGAGATCCCTGTGCGCAGCACCCTGTGGTCGATGTCCTGGCCGGATGGGGACCGTTACGCGCGAGACCGCTTCTACCTCTGGCTCCTCGAGCGAATCGATCGCTGGGACGAATGGAGCGACCTGATTACCCGGCACGGCGCGCGTGCCCTGACGGAGCACTTCATGAAGCTCGCCTTCTGCGATCGGGCGTCGAGCGTGCAGTCCTCCTCGACGGACTAGTCCTGTAGCGGATTGGGGAAGGCGCACCGCCCGGGACCTTGACCAGTTCGGGCGGACGTCACCGTCGTGGCGACACGTCGTTAGGCTCGATGCTTGGGTTTGCCTTACGATCCAGTCGTCCCATGTATTTAATCCTTTCGGACATCAGATGGCCAGCCCGATCGGAATGACGGCGTGTGAACGATACGATCCCCGCTGGAAACCGACCGAGGTCCGACCGCCGATCGCTCCGACGAGCCGCTGGATGATCTGTAGATCGTCTGACATCGCCGTCGTGTCCGGAGGGCCGGCGAGTGGGCAGGTCACGCTCAGCCGGAGCCGCCTTCTACAGTGCGCGATCTGTATCTCGAAGCAGTAGTCACGTTCTCGCGGCTGGCTGAAGATGGACACGAGAAGCTGATAGGCGGCGAGCAACGTTATCCGCAGATCGTCGCCGCCGAGTACGAGGGGCGATGATCCGAAGATGACGTCGAACTTCGTTTTCTCCGCGCGTGCATCACAGACCAGTTGCGCCAGAGACACGACAGCCGTTCCCACTTCACGAACTTGATTTGCTGCTAGGAACTGCTGAAGTCTGATTTGATCCTCCAACCTGCCGATGGCTCCATCAAGAAGACACTCGCCGCCGCTGACCCCGGCCCGAACGATCTGGAGGGTTGCCATCGCGGCTGCGAATTCGCGCAAATGGCGCGCACTGGCCTCTTCCAGGAGAACGCTCCCCAGGTCCGGACTTCGCATGATCCTTCTGTCTGAACTCACTGGACGCCTCCGATCCTCTTGACCATCTATATACTCTAAAGTATATCGTCAAGAAGCATTTGATGGCATGGAGGCTTGGATATGTACGAAATTCGCGGCTTGACCGGTGACACGTCGGGAACGGTCGGTACGATATGGTTTGTTCGCAAGCCGGAGATCGACGATTTCGAACTTCCGGGTCAATCCGGATACGGTCACGCTGAGCGCAGTGGCGATCCGCGCGATGTTCCCGACATTAACGATGGTGGTGTTCTGCTCGCCGCGTTGCACGTAGCCACGCGACATGCCCGCTTTGCGTGCGAACTCCGCAATCGAAGGGTCCTTTTTCTGACGGGCCCGTCTGACATTGCTTCCGATGCTGAAGGCAAGGCGCTGGTTTCCCGATCCGTCGCAGTTCTCATGCGCGACCCGTCCGGTCCAGCTGGTCGCCATGGGACTGTCGAAGCTCTCAATCGGAGCTGTCCCCAATCGCTTTTTGATGATGTGGTCTGGGCGGCTTGTTCGTGACCGGCCCTTCTATGACAAGTCCGATGACTAAGTCGGAGTTCCTGAACTGGCGTGATTGTGCGAAGTCCGCATGGCTAGCCAGGCATCGACCTGAGACTCTTCGTTCAAGACCCCCGTCGGCTTTCGACCGGATGCTCATGGCCGATGGCTACGCAGTGGAGCGAGAGTTCCGATCGTTCGTGGAGACTTGGCCTTGCGCTGCCGGCTGCGAGTTTCAGGTCGAGTTCGAGGCTGATGGATGCCTTGCGCGTGTCGATCTCGTACGCCGCAGGCTGGACGGTGGTGTCGATCTCTACGAGATCAAGTCATCGACTTCCATCAAGGCCGGGACGAAGAATCACCTGGTGGATCTCGCCTTTCAGTGCGAAGTCGTCCGAAGGTCTGGTGCCGAAGTCGTCAACGCCTATCTCGTGCATGTGAATGGCGATTATGTGCGCAGAGGTGCGGTGGATCCCGAGGAGCTTTTCGTCATCGTGGACGCTTCGGGACTTGTGATGGAGGCGAGGGCCGATCTGGCGATCGAAATCGACCGGGCCCTGCATCATCTCGAACTCTCTAAAATCGATGAAACCGGATGCGGATGTCGCTATCACGGCAGCATCGCTCGTCGCTGTCCCGCCTTCGCTCATCTCAATCCCGACGTGCCCGAATTTTCAGCCCACCTTCTGCCCCGCATCTCGCGTTCTCGGCTCGAGAAGCTGGACCGCGCTGGCGAACTGGCGATCGAGGCGGTGAGCGAGGACGATGTGACCGCGAGCCAGCTGCCGGTGCTCCGCTCGTTCAAGATCGGCGCTCCTGTCATCGATGAAGGAGCGCTTGATCGCTTTCTCGACGGTATCGCATTTCCTCTCATCGCCTACGACTATGAATCCTTCGCTTCCGCCGTTCCGATCGCGAGCGGTTTCTCGCCCCATTCACAGATACCCGTCCAATTCTCGATGCATGTGCTGGAGAGGAGCGGGCGTATTTTTCATCACGAGCATGTCAGCGAGGCGGCCGGGACGCACGAAGTTCTCGTCCGAGCGTTGGAAGCGGTAATGCCCAAGAGCGGTTCGATACTGGTGTGGAACGCGAGCTATGAGAAGGGTTGCAATCGGCGCCTGTCCGGGCTCCTTCCGCATCTTCGAGCCTTCCTCGCGGACGCCGACGCCCGGATGATTGACCTGATGGTTCCCTTCCGGACCTCCTATGTCGACCGAAGGTTCATGGGATCGACCTCGATCAAGAAGATCCTCCCGGTGCTGTGCCCTCATATGCGCTACGACGAGGCTCGGGTCCATGACGGCGCCGGGGCGATGGAGGCGTGGCGCGAGATGACCACTACACGCGATTTTGAACGCCGCCATGAGCTCCGCTGTCAGCTTCTTGAGTACTGCCGCATCGACAGTCTCGCCATGATCGAGATATGGCGCGCTCTCATGAGGATCAGACGACGTCTGGCATGAATTCTCATCCGCGGTGTTCATCGACGACACGTCCCGTGATACGTCTGCTAGCGTCCTCACGATGTTACCGAGTCTTGTCGGGTCCTTCGTTTCATAACGCCGGCAGATTGTACAATCGACCTTCGTAGTCGAAATGTGAACTATCAGTGATACGGAACGCCGAAGGCTCCGCGCGAGCGGGGGGGACAACCCCATGCCATGGTGCTTGTCAGGTCATCGGCGTCTGCAGATGCCCGGAAGGCTCCGTCACAGAGTCATTCGAAGCGTCGCTCGAGCTTCGCCACGATCCCTTTTCCGTCTTATCCGAGCATCGCATTCACGCGGTAACAGCGAATGTCAGTCGGTCTTCTTCCGGCGTCCGCGCTTCTGGCCGGGTTTGCGACCGAGGCCGATCTGCTTGGCGAGCTCGCGGCGCTTTTCCGCATAGTTCGGAGCCACCATCGGGTAGTCCGACGGAAGGTCCCAACGCTGGCGATATTCTTCGGGCGACATATCGTAATTCGTGCGAAGATAGCGCTTTAGCATCTTCAGCTTCTTGCCGTCTTCCAGGCACACGATGTAGTCGGGCTTGACCGACGCGCGCACCGATACTGCCGGTTCGGGGCGTTCTTCTTCCTGCACCCTTGTACCACCCAGGCCCGCCAGGGCGGAATGGACCGTTTCGATCAGAACCGGGACGTCCGAGAGTTCGACATTGTTGTTCGCGACATGCGCCGCAACGATGTCGGAAGTAAGAGTGATAAGCATTCTCGACGTGTCGGTCTGCTTTTCTTCCGTGCAATGTCTCCTGTCTTTCGCGCCATATGCAATCGGAACGGTAGATGTAAAGATGTCGGGTCTGATACGATACGAATTCCTAAACGGATAAGATGGTCGACGATGGCTCGACGGCAATCTTTGCCTTCTATTCTGCGCATGACCAAGTCCCATGGGCGAGTGTCCGATCTGACATGTTCTCTCCACGATGCCTGCTTTGCAAATCGGGAAAGATGATAGAAATCATGATGGAGAGGTAGGAATTCGATTTCCCGAAAGCATTTCAACGATCTTGGCTTCTCTCTAGTACGACATTCTCGACAATGATCGGCTGGACGCTTGCCTGTCCGCGGTGCGTTCTTTGGAAAACCTGATCCGGTTAACCTGGACGCTTTCCTCCCAGCGGAATGAGGTCCGGGACCAGCTCGACATACATTTCCAATGCCTCTTCGAACATCGTGATGCCATGCGGGTGCTCACCGAAACGATGAATGCCCTTGATTACGCGCTCATCGAGACCCCCGATACCTGTGAAGACTATATCTCTGAGTCGTCGACCAGGAGCCCCATGGATGATCGACTCAGGTAGCGGGCCGTCGAATGCGAGGTAGGTGCCATCGTAACTGATCGAGGGTGAGCGAGCGAGAGAAACCCAGCTGCTGACGATCGGCGGCTCGATGCCGATCTGTCGGGCGAAGACGATCGCTTCCCGGCTTACTCCGGCCGGGACGAAAGGAAGTTCGTCGCCCACCCGACGATACCTGTCGCGCGTCATCAGATCTGCGGTTCGATGTATGTCGACGCCCTTCGTGAGGAGCATCTTCAAGAGAGTTGTATCGATGAGCATCGCCGCGACGGGAAGATCGCTGACCTTACCGTCGCTCAGAAGGCCGTACTGTCGTGCCAATCGCCAGCGGTCGGTTTGCACTCGAAAGGTCGCTCCGAGGAATTCGGTGATGATCGCACCAGCGGCATCGTGACAATTCCCAGTTCCCATCGAAGCATTGCAAGCGGCACGAACATCGCTCAAATTGCGCGTTACCCGCAAGACATCTCGCTTCATGGCGGAGGTCCATACGTTGGAGGTGAAAGTCAGAAGGCCGCCCTGGATTTCGATCTTGAAACGATCAGGGTTTCCTTTTGATAAGAAATCGCTGATATCCTGTATAAGCAACGATAGTTCAATATCATCCATCTCGGCCATGACCGTTTTTCCTCAACTCTTGTTCTTCCTATGATTACAAAACACTCGAGAGGTTCTGCAGAACCTTGCTATCCTCAGTCGCTGATCGGCATCCGAACGAGGACAGATGGGATCTAAGTCGTGTAATCGCGATATCGATGGCTTTTCGCGAGAACACCTGGCGCCGATGACCGACGCGCCATTGTCAGGCGCCTTTACAGTCTGCGAACTTACCGGCCTGATCTGAATACGCAGCAGGTCGCGGATGGCGGTCAGCGACCATGGCACTGAATTGACTTCGATGGTCATCCGGCGTTGGTCAAGGGAACAACGGGCCGAGTGCCATTGCATTGCGCCGAGTAAGCTGACGTAAAACGGCTTCGTGGTGCCTTCTTGGTCGCTTGCGGGGCAAATGCCCGACAAGACCCCGTGTACTTCCTCGGCGCAAGCGCAGTTCGTCCCTGCCGCATGCCGAGACGAATACAACGATGTCAGGCCTCACCTGAGAGTGGGCATGAAGGCCCCCACTGGGATCGCCGCGAACGTGTTCGAAAGCAGGTTTCGGATCGAAGACCGCTGACTTGGCCCTCAGTACGGCGTGTCGGAGGCGACGATCGGCCGACTTCCAGATTAATGCGAAGGAATGTCCAACCGATTTAATGATGGAGAAGAAGGTCTGTCTCTCGCTGAGCGGCCATACGTTCCGAACTGCGTCGAAGAGGTTGAGGTCGATCTGATGCCTGGGTTCGAGAACGCGTGGCAGCGGCGCAATGCCTAGGATTCGGGATCGATTGCAAAAGACCAGATAGAAGACGACCTAGAATGCCGTCGATAGGGCGATCGTCGGCGAGAAAGCAGAAATCATCGCGGTCTGGCCCAGTCGGAGAACTATCTCGGGATTTCGAGGCCAGCGCTGGAGATGTCGAGACGGGCCGTGCCGTAGAAAGGTAGATGTACTCGAAATTTCTCGGCTAGCACGCCTCTATCGTAAGCCCGTCGGTTTCTTCATCTACAATGACGATTTCGATAATTTGGCGCGGCGCGTGATGAAACTCTTTGCCGGTGATAGGATAGAGTTGTACTGTCTTGCAGATAATCTGTGGATTCGATCAGCGCAAAAGGACGACTAAATGGCCTTCCTCATGATCCTGCCAAGAGCGTGGTGCGCTGGGGTCAGGAGGACTCTCGCAAACATCCGATGATTTCATCACGAACGATCACTCTCGGGTGAAGCGACTAGCAGCGTGAATGGCTGCAATGGGCGAAGGCGGATCATAGACGCACTCGAGTTCTATTGAGGCCAAATCGCACCCCCGCAACCACCATCAATTCAATCGATTTTCAGCCTCGCTGTCTTCAGCGGGGCTTTTTCGCGTTCTGGAACGGGGAAATCGCTTCGCAGAACCTACATGGACCTATGGCTGCCCGGCTCAGTGTCGCGACAATGGCTCTAAGGCGGGGACGGCTAAGGGCATTCTTGCTGAGACGCTCGACATTTCGTGAAGCCGTGCGTCAGAGCGGAGATGCTGGAAAGTCCGCAACTTTGCTGATTGGAAATTCGCCAATTAGCTGAAAACCTTCGCACGGCCGTTGGGCCTGTTCCAGCGCCCGCCAATCTCATACTCTTCGATGGCCCTAGCGCGACGGCCTTCGACACCCTTTGCGTCTCCCTGCCTCTTCTTCCACGCGCCGAGAGGGCGGATAAGCGACCAATCTCCGGTGGCATTTAAAAGAGAAAGCCACGCATCAAAGCGCCGCGAGCGTTTTCGCAATCAAGGATAGTTCGCTTCGATCGAATCCCGCTTTACCGATTTCGAAGTCGGGAGCATGGACGAATCCATGTTCGCAGTACGCGATCCGATCCGGCTTATTCCCGTGCTTTTTCTGGGCCTGATACTCGTCGGGACCGTGGTACTAAGCCTGCCGATCGCCACAACAGACGGTTCAACCGCACCCCTGCTTACGGCTTTTTTCACGTCTACCTCAGCAGTGGCAGTCACTGGCCTCATCGTCGTCGATACGCCGGTCTTTTGGTCCCCCTTCGGTCAGGCGACGATCATGGTGCTGTTCCAGATCGGCGGGTTCGGCATCATGACTGCGGCGACGCTTCTGGGCCTGATGGCGGGGCGCGGCTTCGGATTGCGTGACCGGATGGCGACGCAGGTGGAGCGCAATCGGCTCGATACGGGCGATGCGGCTTCGGTGCTCAAGCTGGTCTTCGCAATCACCATAGCGGTCGAGGCGATCGTCGCAGTGGTTCTCGCGCTACGGTTTGCTCTGAGATACGGTATGCCCTTCGGTGAGGCCGCCTGGCACGGCCTGTTCCATTCGATAAGCGCCTTCAACAATGCCGGATTTTCGAGTTTCTCCGACAGCGTGATGGGATTTCAGAACGATCCGATGATCTTGGGTCCGATCATGCTGTCGGTCATCCTGACGGCACTCGGCTTCCCTGTGATGCAGGACATCCGGCGTCATCATCTACGCTGGCGGCGCTGGTCTCTGCATACCAAGATCACTGTGACGGGGACGGTGGCCTTGCTGGTGTCCGGCTTCCTCGCGATCCTCGCGATGGAGTGGAACAATCCCGCCACTTTGGGACCGATGGGCGTCGGCGCGAAGGTGCTGAACGCCGCCTTCCATTCCGTCATGCCGCGCACCGCCGGATTCAACAGCCTCGATGTCGGCGGCTTGCACGACGAGACGCTCATGACGAATTTCTTCCTGATGTTCGTCGGCGGGGGTAGTGCAGGCACAGCTGGTGGCATCAAGGTCACCACTTTCCTGGTCCTCTTCGCGATCGTCCTGTCCGAGGTGCTTGGCCGCCGCGATGCCGGCCTGTTCCAGCGGCGTTTCGGCCGCGCGGTCGAGCGACAGGCCTTGTCGGTGACGGTGTTGGCCGCGTCGCTTATATTCGTCGCGACGAGCTATATCGCCTCGATCTCCCCTTTGCCGCTCGACGATATTCTGTTCGAATGCATATCCGCTTTCAGCACGGTGGGTCTGTCGACTGGCATTACCGGAGATCTGCCGCCTACGGCGCTGCTGGTGCTGTGCGTCCTTATGTTTGTGGGGCGCGTGGGAACCATCACCGTTGCGACTGCGCTTGCCTTGGGCGGGCGCGAGCGTCCCTATCGCTATCCGGAGGAGAATCCGATTGTCGGCTAGACATCGAAAGCCCGTGCTGGTCGTCGGCCTGGGACGCTTCGGCGGTGCCGTGGCGCAAACGCTGGAGCGGATGGGCCATGAGGTTTTGGGCGCGGACACCGATGCGCGCCTGGTTCACGAATTCGCAGGCGAGCTAACCAAGACGGTGGAAGCGGACTGCACCGACAAGACCACTCTCGATCGCCTGGGTGTCGCCGGTTTCGAAGCTGCGGTTGTTGCGATCGGGACCGATATCGAAGCCAGCGTGCTGGCCGTGCTCGCCCTTTCCGATCTCGGGCTGACCAATATCTGGGCCAAGGCGACCAATGACAAGCATGCGCGTATTCTGGAAAGGATAGGCGCCAGCCACGTCGTCTTTCCCGAACAGCGCATGGGCGAACGTGTCGCCCATCTGCTCAACGAAAGGCTGCTCGATTTCATCGCTTTCGGAGATGAATTCGCGATCGCCCGCCTGAAGGCGCCGGAACCGATC